>Ga0189284_100165_pt1 | contig 84229 bp, 71 predicted proteins | sample N32C7minimetaG_FD_130314 | JGI IMG/M metagenome (GOLD analysis project Ga0189284, IMG submission 130314) | Marine microbial communities from the Costa Rica Dome - N32 C7 mini metaG | ecosystem: Environmental > Aquatic > Marine > Oceanic > Photic zone | place: Costa Rica: the Eastern Pacific...
CGGCTAGTGGTTCCCCTTGCCGGGTCCACAGGGGACTTGCACCCCCAAGTCATCCGGCCAGCACCACCTGTACCGGAACAGCGCCCGTCAAGGCGCTACGCGCCATGCCTGGCGCACAACGAATAAGGGCCGGTCAAAGACCGGCCCTTATTGAGATGGTAGCGGGGGCAGGATTCGAACCTACGACCTTCGGGTTATGAGCCCGACGAGCTACCAGACTGCTCCACCCCGCATCAAACTGCTGGTTAACCGGGTAAGGCCCCGATCAACGAGGTGCGCATAGTACGGGGCGTTGATGCGTCTGTCAAAGGGAAAAATGAATTTTTTCGCCAACTTACCGCTCAAGTATGGCCGTCACCCCCTGCCCCCCTGCGGCGCAGATGGAGATCAGGCCACGGCCACTGCCCTTCTCTTCCAGCAGCTTCGCCAGAGTGGCCACAATACGCCCACCGGTCGCCGCGAAGGGATGGCCGGTGGCCAGACTGCTGCCCTTGACGTTCAGTTTGTTTCGATCAATGCTCCCCAGCGGCTTTTCCAGACCCAACCGGTCCTTGCAGAACGCAGGGTCTTCCCAGGCCTTCAGGGTGGAGAGCACCTGGGCGGCGAACGCTTCATGGATTTCGTAGAAGTCGAAATCCTGCAGCGTCAGCCCGGCTTTTTCAAGCATGCGTGGCACGGCGTAAGCAGGTGCCATCAGCAGGCCCTCCTTCTTGTCGACGAAGTCCACTGCAGCCACCTCGGAGAACGTCAGGTACGCCTTGATCTCCATGTTGTTGGCTTTTGCCCACTCTTCACTGGCCAGCAGCACACAGGAGGCACCATCCGTCAGCGCAGTGCTGTTGGCGGCGGTCATGGTGCCGTTCTCACGATCAAATACGGGCTTGAGCGTCGCCAGCTTTTCAAGGGTCGTGTCCGGGCGCAGAATGTTGTCTTTCTCCAGGCCTGCCAGTGGGGTCATCAGATCCTTGAAAAAACCTTCATCATACGCGGATGCCAGTTTCTGATGGCTCTCATAGGCCAGCTTGTCCTGCTCGTCGCGGGGGATGGACCACTCGCGGGCGGTAATCTGACAGTGCCCCCCCATGGACAACCCCGTTCTGGGTTCGCCGTTTTGCGGAATTTCCGGTTTCAGATGGCTCGGACGAAAACGACTGAGCACTTTCAGGCGTTCTCCGGCTGTCTTGGCCCGATTCAGATCCAGAAGAATTTCACGCAGACCCTCGCCTACCCCAATCGGCGCATCCGAGGTGGTATCAGTGCCGCCAGCGATGCCGCACTCGATCTGCCCTAACGCAATCTTGTTGGCCACCAGAATGGCCGCTTCGAGGCCCGTACCGCAGGCCTGCTGGATATCGTAGGCGGGTGTTTCCGGCGCCAGGCCACTACTCAGCGCGGATTCCCGGGTCAGGTTAAAATCCCTGGAGTGTTTGATAACCGCGCCAGCAACGACCTCTCCAAGGCGCTGCCCCTCCAGCCCGAAGCGATCAACCAGTCCTCGCAGCGCACTCGTCAGCAACTCCTGGTTGCTGACCTTGCTATACGCGGTGTTGGAGCGGGCAAAAGGAACCCGGTTGCCACCAATAATGGCAACCCGGCGGATATCGCTTTTAGCGGCCGTGGTCTTCTTTGCCGTCGACGTTTTCTTTTGGGTGCTTTTCGGTGCCTGTGCCATGATGATGTCCTGTTTAAACGAGTGTATCCGTTGCGTTGCAGTCTAGCGCCAACCGGGCCCGGCTCATTGGCATCCCTGACAACCGTAACAGGGCATTGAGTCAATTCAAAAGCGGCCGGATTCTTTAACCTGTACGCCGATATTCGTTTCGCAAAAGGAAAATGCCATGTCTGATCGCTATCTCAAGTTCGTCAATACTCCGTTTGGCAAGACCGCCGCCCAGTCCCTGGGGCTGCCCGCCCCGGTTCCCCTGAAACGCTGGAAGCGCGCGGACCAGCCGTTTATTGAGGGCGACGTGCTGATCGGCGCTGCCAACAGCAGCAAAGCTATCTCGACGATTGGAAAGGTGCTGGGCGCCAGCGCCGCAAAACTCTTTCATGCCAGCGCCATGGATACTCTGAACGATTCTGCCAAAAGCGGCAACAAGGCCGAAGCCTTGCCCCTGAACGCGGAAATTGATCGCAAATTCTCCGCCCTGGTGTTTGATGCCACGGGTATGAAAGACACCACCGATCTGAAAGCGGTTTACGATTTCTTTCACCCCACCATCCGCAAGCTGGCGGGCAACGGTCGAGTGCTGGTGATAGGCCAGGACCCAAGCACCTGTCGCCAACCCGCCAAGGCCGCTGCCCATCAGGCACTGGAAGGCTTCGTGCGCAGTGTCGGCAAGGAAGTCGGCAAGAAAGGAGCTACCGCGAACCTGCTTTGGATGGCCCCCGGGGCCGAACAGCAACTGGAGTCCAGCATCCGGTTCTTTTTATCGCCCCGATCGGCCTATGTCTCTGGCCAGGTAACCCGCATCAGTAAGGGAGCGACCGCTCACGCCAGCAACCCTGTCGCGCCGCTGGCCGGAAAGATTGCACTGGTAACCGGTGCGTCCCGCGGCATTGGCGCGTCTATTGCCGAAACCCTGTCGCGGGATGGCGCCACGGTCATTGGCCTGGATATCCCACCGGCCCTTGAGGACCTGCAGAAAGTTATGGCCCCCATCAAGGGTAAGGCGATGGCGTGTGATATTACGGATGAGAAAGCGCCAAAACAGATTGCAGACTTTGTGAAGGAACATTTCGAAGGCATTGATCTGGTCATCCACAACGCCGGCATCACCCGTGACAAAACCCTGGGCAACATGCCCGAGCACTTCTGGGATATGACCATTGCCGTGAACCTGACCGCCGAGGAACTGATCGACGAAGAGCTGATGCACCAGGAGCTGCTGAGTGAAAACGGACGCATTGTCTGCATTTCCTCCATCAGCGGCATTGCTGGCAACTTTGGCCAGACCAATTACTCCACCGCCAAGTGCGGCGTGATCGGCTATGTAGAGGCGATGGCAAAACAGGTGAAAAACGGCGTGACCATCAACGCGATAGCGCCCGGGTTCATCGAAACCCAGATGACGGCCGCTATGCCGATTACCATTCGCGAGGCCGGCCGGCGCATGAACAGCTTGTCTCAGGGCGGTTTGCCAGTCGACGTGGCCGAGGCTATTGCGTGGTACTGCAATCCTGCATCAAACGGCGTGAACGGGAACGTTGTTCGGGTTTGCGGGCAATCGTTGATTGGGAAATAACAAGGGGAAAATGGTGGGTGGTACTGGGATCGAACCAGTGACCCTCGCCTTGTAAGGGCGATGCTCTCCCAGCTGAGCTAACCACCCGGGATCTGGAAACAAAAAATGGCGGAGCGGACGGGACTCGAACCCGCGACCCCCGGCGTGACAGGCCGGTATTCTAACCAGCTGAACTACCGCTCCGCATCAATCCCGGCCTGATCGGCCTTAGGGACCTGAAACCGGGCGGGGTGGCCCGGCGATGCTGAAAAGTGGTGGGCGGTACTGGGATCGAACCAGTGACCCTCGCCTTGTAAGGGCGATGCTCTCCCAGCTGAGCTAACCGCCCACTTTTACAGCACACTGGCGAGTCAGCGTTGCTGTCTCAACCAAGTGAGACGCGCATTTTAAGCATTTGTCTGGCGGTGTCAAATTTTTTCCGGAGTTTTTCTCAAAAAACCTGCAACTCGTTAAAAAATGTACAATTTTCAATCAAGCCTGTTTATCACTCCCGGTTTTCTTTGCCGCCTTCACAGACTTCAACCGAGTGGCTTTCTGTCCTGCCTTCCTCGCCTTGTGATCAAGTGACAGCTCGTTCACACGCGACTTTCGATCCGCGGGCAATGCCCGATCCGCCAGCGAGCAATTGAGATGATCAAGACGTTTTCTGAGGCTAGCTATCCGGTGGCCTGCGTTTTCCAGTGCCTCGGGAAGCAATTCTCCGGAAAGCCGGCGAAACGTTAGTTGTAATGAATCTCTCAGCGACATGATCCGGCAACCCTCTGAATACGGACACCTCACAGTCTAGTAACCGAAACCGGAAACAACAATTCGCAGTACACCAGATCGGCGACGTTAGAATATCCACCAACCGCCACCAGATTCTGCCTCTTCCCGACGCTCCCGCTCCTGTTCCAACGCCGCATACTCCCGCTCCAGTTCCCGCAATCGACGATCGCTTTCAAGAGGCACGGTAGGGCCACCGCCAAAGGGCCAGTACCAAGGCGTTTCGTCATACTTCCCCTGCTCTCTCAGGCGCTCGATCTCAGCCGCTCGCTCCTCTTCCAGAAGAACCAGATTGCGCTCGTAGTCTGCGTCCTCATTCACCTCAACAATGGAGGTCGCAGCGTGATTAGGGGCAAGCAAATCACTATTCAGAAAACGCGTGGAGACAATTTCTTTGGCCTGCATGGCGTAATCACGGGTCACGAGCTGCAAGTCGCCAGACCTCAGGGGGTGGTCTTCGGCGAGTTCAGGATGGCTGCTCTCCGGCTCTTGCAACTCATTGTAACGCAGGTAATACACCCTCCCGGGTTCGACCTTGAGCGTGGCGTCTGCAATCAGGCTCAGGCTGAACGAATTGAGCCCCTCAAGCCCCAGCAGTGGCCGGCGGATGGCGATATGCCGCTCGCCAGGGGCAACTTCAAGCCAGGTAAAACTGTCGTTTCGAATATTGAAATAGTGGTGGTCGTCTATGTAAACGCTTGGCGCCTCGATCTCGTCCGCAGCCCACTGGGAATGGGTGCGGTAGAAATAGAGAACCGCATTGCTGCGATCCCACTCATCATTGCCGATATGAACGAAATCGTGCCCGGATACCGGGTGCAAAAACGAGCCAACGCTTTTACCGATGGACTGGTACACCGTGCAGCCGGCACCAGAAACCAACAGCAAAGCCACAAATACGGCCGCCAGTGGCCGGGGAAAACCGGGAAAAAGAAATCGGGTTGTCATTGTTGTGCACTCTTCATCCTTTCGCGAGTTGTCCCGATCATAACAACTGCAATCTCGCGGAACTGAGAGCTACCGCAAGGGATGAATACAAACTGTTACAAAGCACAGCAGGCCCTGCCTGCCCTGCTGTGCCTGCTTACCCGTTCGCAGCCGCCTTCTATTGGCCGGACATCCGCGAGCGCAGATCATTGACCTCTTCCGACAGGCGAACCAGCCTTGAGGTTAATTGCGCCCGCGAAGAGTCAATCGAAGACACGGTTTCCCTCAGCCCCGCCAGATCTTTGCGAACGGCATCCAGCTGGCTGCCGCTGGACAGGTTATTGGTGGCCTTTTCCAACGCCGCAATACGGCTTTCCAGACCATCAATGGTGAGGTTTTGCTCTCGCTCGAAACGCAACAGCTGGCGCTCCACCAGCTTGTCCACTCCGGCCAGGGATTCATCCAGCTTCGTCAATTGTGAGGCATTCTCCTGGCCAGTTTCGCGAACGGCGGTAAGCTGCCGCTCAAAGTCCGATTGAACCTTGTCCAGCCTGGAGGACACCGTTGCCTCCAGCTCCTTGACCGAGGCAGACAAAGCTTCCCGCTGGCTGTTGCCGCTATCCACATCTGACCTCAAGGATTCCAACCTGGCCTGGTGGTCGTCGAGCCGCTTGCGGTTGCGGTCATTAGCAACCCCCCACAGCTTGGCGATCTCGCTGTCAGCCGTATTGAGGCGTTCCTTGTGGGACGCCAGCGTGTCTTCAATGGATTGCCCTTTCTCCTGCAGGTTCTCGCCGGTCTCGGAAAGTTCCCCCTCAAACCGGGCCAGCGCCAGTTTGCTTTGGCGCGCCCAGTAATCCGCTTCTTCCAGCTGACCTTCCAGTGCCTGTATACGCTGCTCTTGCTGATACCAGCCAGCGCCCGCCGCTCCGGCAACAATCAACAGCGCGATCAACAACACTGCACTGCGGCCCGAACCACCACCGCCAGATGTTTTCCGGCGTTTTCCAGCAGGTTTGCCCGGGCCGCCATTACCGGCCGACTCTGGCACGGGTGCTTGGCGTTTTTTGCGCTCTTCCACTTTATTGCCGGGCACGCCGGTACGTACTTCATCATCATCTGGACGGATTGGTTCCATAACAGCTCCGGTATATGGACGGTAACGTTAATAAAGCACGATAATACCCGTACCTTGCGACTCAGCAAAATGACGGCCAGGAGAGCTGACAGTATGCGCTCCCTGGCCATCGACTGTTTGCATGGCCACGGGGCCTTACATACAATGTCCGGCTTTCTCACATATCAGGACTGTTGCATATGCAGCCGCTTGTAGGACTCATCATGGGCTCGAAGTCTGACTGGCCCACCATGGAACACGCCGCCGAGATGCTGGACAAGCTGGGCGTGCCTTACGAGACGAAGGTTGTCTCTGCCCACCGTACGCCGGATTTGCTGTTTGATTATGCCAAGACTGCCTCTGATCGGGGGCTGAAGGTGATCATTGCCGGCGCGGGCGGTGCTGCTCACCTGCCTGGCATGGTCGCGTCACAAACGTCACTGCCAGTCCTTGGTGTTCCCGTCCAGTCCAAAGCACTCAACGGTCTTGATTCGCTGCTGTCCATCGTACAAATGCCCGGCGGCATTGCGGTTGGCACCCTGGCAATTGGTAAAGCCGGTGCCACTAACGCTGGCCTGCTGGCGGCTCAGATTATCGGTACATTCAAGGACGATGTCCGTATAGCGGTCGATGAGTTTCGCGCTACACAGACACAGACAATCCTGGATAATCCTGATCCCAGCGATCAATAATCAGGCATCGGACTTTGGTGTACGAGCGGGTGGGGGATGCTTTCCAAAACACGCTCCTTGCGGCACATCCATGTGGCGCTTGGGCTCCGCCATCCATGGCTCCGCACAGTTTTGGAAAGCATCCCCCACCCACTCCCCGAACTAATGCAGATGCCTACTAATTAAAGGCAGGAGACAACGAATGAGAATTGGTGTTTTAGGGGCCGGTCAGCTTGGCCGGATGTTGGCTCTGGCTGGCTACCCGTTGGCCAAGACGTTTGTTTTCTATGATATGTCAGGTAATCCCAGTGCCGGGCTGGGTGAAGTGATTATTGATCGAGACGGTCAATACCTGGACGACCTCATTTCCCGGGTAGATCGGGTCACCTATGAGTTCGAACACTTGCCGGTGGACGTAGCAGAGCGAATTGCCAAAGAAAAGCCGGTTCACCCCTGCCCCCGAGCGCTGCAGGTTTGCCAGAATCGAGAAGCTGAAAAGACGCTCTTTGGCGAGCTTGGCATTCCCACACCAGAATGGAGAATTGCAGACAGCGCAGAGTCATTGCAGGCCGCTGCCGAAGAACTCGGTTGCCCGGTGGTTGCCAAATCCAACACCGAAGGTTATGACGGCAAGGGACAGGCAGTTCTTCGTTCACCGGAAGACGCAGCAGAGGCCTGGAAATCCATTGGTCATCCGCGTCTGATCGTCGAGAAATTCGTCGAGTTTCGCCGCGAAGTCTCCATTATTGCCGTGCGTGCCGAGGATGGCGAACTGGCCTTCTATCCGATGGCGGAAAACGCTCATCACGAAGGCATCCTGCGTTATTCCATTGCTCCGGCACCAAAGCTGGAAAAACATGTCCAGGAAGACGCAGAGCGTTACATCAAGGCGCTGCTGAACGAACTGAATTACGTCGGCGTACTAACGCTTGAACTCTTTGAAACCGCCGAAGGCCTGGTCGCCAACGAAATGGCACCGCGGGTCCACAACTCTGGGCACTGGACCATTGAGGGTGCCATGACCAGCCAGTTCGAGAACCACATCCGCGCCGTGAGCGGCCACCCCTTGGGAAGCACCGACGCTCGCGGTGTCAGCTGCATGATCAACATTATTGCCGAGCATGGCGACATTGAACGAATCCTTGAACTGCCTTACGCTCATGTACACCTCTACAATAAAGGCGAGCGCCCGGGCCGGAAACTTGGCCATGTGACCGTTCTGGCGGACAGCTACGAAGAATTGGTCTGGCGGGTAAAGAACTGCGCCCAGTTTTTACCCGGTTGTCCAGAGTTTAAAAGCACCCTGTCTGAGCAGTAGGCAGGGTGCACACAAGGGGTTGATATAACTCAAAGCGCCCCTATATTTAATAATGGCTTACATACACATAAACAGAGAGAATCAGGGAGAACGACCTCATGGCATTTGAACTTCCCGCACTGCCCTATGAAAAGAACGCACTGGAACCACACATCTCTCAGGAGACTCTTGAGTACCATTACGGCAAGCACCACAACACTTACGTAACCAAGCTCAACGGTCTGGTCGAAGGCACCGACAACGCCAACAAATCGCTCGAAGACATTATCAAGAGCGCCAGCGGCCCACTGTTCAACAACGCTGCCCAGGTCTGGAACCACACCTTTTACTGGCATTGCCTGAGCCCGAATGGTGGTGGTGAGCCTACGGGAGCGGCCAAGGACGCGATCGAGAAAGCCTTTGGTTCTTTCGAAGACTTCAAGAAAGAATTTAACGACAAGGCCGCCAACAACTTTGGTTCAGGCTGGACCTGGCTGGTGAAGAAGGCCGACGGCAGCGTTGCCATTGTTAATACCAGCAATGCCGAAACGCCGCTGACAACCGCCGACAAGCCGGTACTGACGGTCGACGTCTGGGAACACGCGTACTACATCGACTATCGCAATTCCCGTCCGAATTATTTGGAAGCGTTCTGGAAACTGGTTAACTGGGATTTCGTCAACGAAAACCTGGCATAACAGCGCTTCGGATACCTTGCAGGCCACAACCTGCACGCAAAAACGCCCGCACTTCGCGGGCGTTTTCGTATCTGTGATACAAACGATCTTACAAATTGATACACCCGTAGCCTGAATTATCTGGAAGAATTGCCGATACTGGGTACAGTAGGTAAAAACTGAACCATACTTGAAAAAGAATATGTCAGCCGAGAGCCCCTTTGCCCCAGGTGAGCGATACCGGGTCTCATTCAGTTGGAACGAATCAAACAGGCCTCCATGCAAAATTCTTATGAGGTAGAACATCGCCTGGGGTACCGGGTGCTGCGATGGGTACTCGCCGTGGCGTTAATTAGTGGGGTCATCGTCAGCACCGTGCAGGTCATCCTTGATGCCGGACGGGTATCGCAGTCTCTCGATGATCAGGCGCGGCAAACCATGGCACTGGTCAAGGACGCATCAACCCAGGCCGTTTTCAGTATCGATGCTGACCTTGCCCAACAGGTGGTCGACGGCCTGTTTGCTCAGGAAGCCATGCGTGTCGCACGCATTACCCACCCCGACGGCGAACCTCTCGGCAGCCGTGACCGCCCTTTGAAGGAAAGCGGCTCCCGCCGGATTACGGACCCGATTTTTGAATCTGAACGTTACTATCGCAAAGAGCTTTCCCGGGACACTGGCGCCGGCAATGTTTACGGTTACCTTGAACTAAAGTACGACACCGGTCCGGCTGCCCGAACCTGGCTTGAGCGCGCTTCCATCACCTTCGCCTCCGGCATCGCTATTGCCGTCATTCTCGGAATGGTGCTGTTTGTGGTTTTCCATCTACTGCTGACGCGCCCACTGCTACGAATTGTACGCTCTGTTAAGCAGGTCAACCCGGATCACCCCGATGACAATCTGATCCACCTGCCTCACGGCCATCAGAAAGATGAATTGGGCCTTTGGGTCAACGCCACCAACAACCTCCTGGTTGCGATTGGCGACAGCCAGACCCGCCACCGGGAAGCAGAAGATCGTGTTACCCGGCTCTCAAGGTACGATCAGCTAACCGGCCTGCCCAGCCGAGACACCTTCATGGAGTTGCTCCAGGCCGATATTGCAGACGCCAGTGATGACAACTTGGTCCTGTCACTGATCTGTTGTGGCATCGATGACTTCAAGTCCATCAACGAGCAGTGCGGTTTCCGCACCGGCGACATGATCCTGCAAACCGTGGCCGATCGCCTTACGCAGAAGCTCGGCGGTACGCGCTTTACCATCGCCCGACTGGGCAGCGACCAGTTTGTTGTGGTGGAGAAGGGATTGAGAGACGGATTTCAGGCCGCCGACACTGCCGACCGTATACTGGCCTCTCTAAGCAGCCCGATGATCTTCGATGAGCAGACCATCACCATGACCGCCACCCTCGGCATCGCCCTGTTTCCAGGAGACGCGAGTCAAGCCGACAGGTTGCTGCAAAACGCCGAACAAACCATGGCCCTGGCCAAGGAAGGCGGACACAATTATTTCCAGTTCTACGTTGCCAGCGTTGACCAGGAAATTCGTGAACGCAAACAGCTTGAGAAAGATCTCTCCATCGCGCTCCACAACCAGCAGTTCCACTTGGTTTACCAACCACAGATCAACCTGGAAACCCACCGGATTATCGGGGCGGAAGCGCTGATTCGCTGGGAACATCCAGAGAAGGGCCTTGTGCCACCGGATCACTTCATACCGGTAGCCGAGATGAACGGCAGTATCGTGGAAATCGGCCAGTGGGTTCTGGATCAGGCCTGCTGGCAGGCGGCGCGCTGGGCCAGAGACGGCATGCCCCTGCGCATTGCGATCAACCTTTCAGCGGTACAATTACGTCAGAACCACATCGTGGACGAGATTCTGGATACCCTGAAACGCCACAACATCCCCGCCGGACGTCTTGAACTGGAAGTGACCGAAACCAGTTTCATGACCAATCTGGAAGACGCCGTGAAGAAGCTGAAACGCCTGCATAAAGCGGGCATCAGCATAGCGGTGGATGATTTCGGTACCGGTTACTCTTCCCTGACCTACCTCAAGCGCATGCCGGTCCAGCATCTGAAAATCGACAAGCAGTTCATTCATGACCTGCTTGTCAACGAGGAAGACACCCGCATTGCCAACACCATCATCGACCTTGGCAAGAGTCTGAATCTGACGGTGGTGGCCGAAGGCGTTGAGACCGCTGAACAGGAATACTACCTCGCGCAGCGTGGCTGCAAACTGGCCCAGGGCTACTACTTCAGCAAGCCGCTCAAACCCCACGATTTCGAGGTATTTGTTGCTAGCTTTCACAACAAAATTGTCGAAAATAATGTCTGACCACTGAGTCACCCCACCAGGAACGCAAGGAGCCGCCCATGGGAACCACACTGATCGGCCTGATTGTTATTGCAGTCGTTGTTGTCTACATCGTGTTTATCTACAACCGCCTGGTATCCCTGAGAAACCAGTTCAAAAACGGATTTGCCCAGATTGATGTTCAACTCCAGCGCCGCCACGACCTGATTCCCAACCTGGTGGAATCGGCCAAGGCCTACCTTTCCCACGAGCGCAACACCCTTACCGAAGTGATGGAAGCCCGGAATAATGCGGTCAGCGCTCAGAAGGACGCTGCGGGCGACCCAGCAGATGGAGGCAAAATCCAGCGCCTGGGAAGCGCCGAGAACATGCTCTCTAAAGCGCTCGCCAACTTTTACGCCGTGGCGGAAAACTACCCAGAGCTTAAAGCCAACGAAACCATCCAGCAGTTGATGGAAGAGCTTTCCAGCACAGAGAACCGGGTTTCCTTTGCCCGCCAGGCCTACAACGATGGCGTCATGGGCTACAACATCTTCCGTGAACAGTTCCCCAACAACATCGTGGCCGGACTGTTCGCTTTCAAACCTTCCTCCCAGCTGGAGCTGGAATCTCCTGAGGCCCGTCAGGCGCCGAAAGTCGCCTTCTGAGGCCCGTTGCCATGGCACATCCCGGTTTTTTCCAGCGCCAGGCCAGCGCCCGTCGCAACACGGGCTTGCTGGTGGCTCTGTTTCTAGCCGCGGTCGTGATCATCACGCTCCTGGTTTGTCTGGTGGGTTATCTGGTAACCCGCAGCGAATACACCGGGCTGGCGTTTGCCGACTGGCTACTGAGCCGCCATGGGCTGTATACAGCGATAGCGGTCGTTGCCCTGATCGGTATTGGCTCTCTGATCCGCTGGGCGGACCTGTCGGGCGGTGGCGAGCGTGTTGCAAAAATGGTCGGCGCCCGTGCGATTGACCCCGCCACCAGGGACACCGACGAGCGCAGGCTTCGCAATATCGTGGAAGAAATGTCCATCGCCAGCGGCATCAGTGTGCCCGATCTTTACGTGATGGATCATGAAACCGGCATCAACGCCTTTGTGGCCGGCTATACGCCCGGCGAGGCGGTCATGGTGGTGACCCATGGGGCCCTGACACAACTCACCCGTGATGAGCTCCAGGGCGTCGTTGGTCACGAGTTCAGCCATGTTCTCAACGGCGATATGCGTCTGAACGTCCGTTTGATCGCCATCCTGGCCGGCATCCTGATGATCGGACAGATCGGCGCCTTCCTGCTCAGGGCATCCTTCTACCGCTCCCATGTATCCAGCCACTCATCCCGTGACCGTCGGGGCCAGGCTGTTTTCGGGCTGGTAGGTTTGGCGCTGCTGGTAATCGGCTATGTGGGCGTTTTCTTCGGAAGACTGATTCAGTCCGCGGTATCACGGCAACGGGAAATGCTGGCGGATGCCTCCTCGGTACAATTCACCCGTAACCCCGAAGGCATTGCCGGCGCGCTGTTCAAGATTGGCCTCAAAGGGGGCTATCTGGACACCACCAGCCATGCCAGTGACATGAACCACATGTGTTTTGGCGAAAGCGCACGCATGAAATTTGCAGCATTGCTGGCGTCCCACCCTCCGGTTCAGGAGCGTATCGAAGCCATCCAGCCGGGTATGTTTGCCCGCCTTCGCAGCAGGCTTAGAGACAGCGAACCGGGAAGTGCCCTTCGATCCATGGGCTCGCTCCAAACCTCCGAAACCAGTGCAGATACGGCCCATGGAGCGGTTTCCGGCTTCAGCGCAACCAGCCCTCGCGCCTCCACATCGCCCCTGAACACCCGGCCATCGGCAGATATCTCAACGACGGTAGGCACCGTCAACAAACGCAGCGAAGACTACGCCGTGGACCTTCTCAACCGACTGCCATCAACATTTCGCAACCTGCTTTACACCCGGGCCGGCGCCATTCAGCTGTGCTATGCGCTACTGATCTACCAGCTTCCTGAGTCATCGCAACAGAAACGACTGGCGCTGGTCACCGCCAACGCCCTCTTTGCGCCCAACGCCGACCTGTTGAACAAACTGCTGCCCGCCCTCACCTCACTGGGCGAGGCAGTACGATTCCCGGCGCTGGAACTGGCCATGCCGGCCCTGAGAAAGCTCGATCCGGATGAGCGCAACCAGTTAATGTCGTGTACGGAGGTGTTGATCAGGGCAGACAACCGACTAAGCCTCTACGAACTGGCCATGCATACCTTTCTTCGCCGCCACCTGGCGGGAGACTCGGCCCGCCCGGTTCCGGTACGCCATCGCAGCTACCGGACAGTAACCGACCAGTTGCAAGTGCTGTTCAGCCTGATGGCCCGGGCGGGTGCTCGTCAGGGCATCGACAGCCAGGGACTGTTCACTGAGGCGATGGCAGGTTTTACCGACGGACCTAAGGAGCCGGAACTTCTGGAGACGGTGTCGATCAAGCATCTGCGGGATGCGCTTTTGGTGCTGAACACCCTGTCGCCGCTGCTAAAACCGGCAATTCTCGACGCTTGCGGCCATTGCGTGCTTGCGGATGGAGAGATCAAGACCACGGAATATGAGTTGATCCGCCTGGTGGCGGATCAACTGGACTGCCCGATGCCGCCACTGGCAGCCTGAGATCAGCCCCTTGGCCGATCAGTCAGGCTGAGGCCGGAACAGCGAGTCTTTCGTTGGCGGTCTTTCCGGGTCTGGCAGGCCCAGCTTCTTGCGCACACCGAGATTGATCTCCCACAGGCTCTGGAACTTCTCATCCGTGGCGGCTACAGCATCGGCCTTGCCAAGCATGATCGTCGGGCGCAGGAATACCAGCAGGTTGCGTTTCACCCGGCGCTCGGATTCGGAGGAAAACAGACGCCCCAACACCGGGATGTCGCCCAGCAGGGGAACCTTACTCTTATTCACCTGCAAATCATCGGTTGTCAAACCACCCAGAACGATGGTTTCGCCATCATCTGCCAAGACCGTAGTCTTGATTTCACGCTTGTTGGTAATGATATCGGAGGCGGACTCCACGCTGTCACCAATATTCTCGGTGGTCTGCTCCACCACCAACCGTACAAGACCATCGGCGCTGATAGTGGGTGTCACCTTCAGGGTGAGACCGATATCGCGACGCTCAATCGTGGTAAATGGGTTGGTTGTACCGTCACCTGTGACAGTGGACTGACCGGTACGGAAAGGTACGTTCTGGCCAACGATGATTTCGGATTCCTGGTTATCCAGGGTAATGATACTGGGAGTAGACAGCAGATTTGCCGCCGCCGAGGTCGACAGAGCCTGCAGCAGCACGCCCCAGGAAACGCCGTTTTCATTCCGCTGGCCTGCGCCAATGGTAATACCGCCGGTGGCCGGTGCAATCACCGAATCAGAAAGGATCGCACCCAATACGTCGCCCAGGCTTCGGCCGACGTTGTTGAAGTTAGTGCCGGCTACTGGCGTAGACTCGCCGGATTCATCCCCCAGCGCCAACTGGACGCCCAGATCCTGCCCCAGTTCATCGCTGATTTCGACGATGGCCGCCTCAATCATTACCTGGGCACGACGAACATCCAGAGCCTTAACGATCATTTCAGCTTCTTGCATCATCGACGGTTCACCGCGTACCACAAGTGCGTTCAGACCCTCGTCAGCGAACACTGAAAAGCTCGTATTACGCCCGCTTCCGGTACTGCCGCCAGCACCACCTGAGCCCCCAGTGGATTCCTTGGCCACCTCACCCATCACGCCCTTGAGAATCTCAGTAAGATTCTCCGCGTCCGCGTGGCTCAGGCGAATGACCTTGGTCGTACCGCCGGTGGCTGAGGGCTGGTCCAGCTTCCTGATCAGCTCCCTCATCTTGTCACGGAAGGTTTCATCCCCCCTGAGAATAAGCCGGTTGCTGCGCTCATCGGCCGTTACGCTGTACTTGCGGGCAGCGTTATCGCCACCACCCTGGCCCAATTCCGCCGGAGCCAGTTCCTGCAGCAACTCGACCATATCGCCCACCCAGGCCTCTTCGAGCTGGATCACCTCCACCTCGTATTTGGACGGACTGTCGAGCTCTCTCACAATCTGTTCGATGCGCTGGATATTGGAAGAGTGGTCGCTGACGATCAGGGCGTTGGCGGCCGCCACCCCCGCCAGGTGGCCATACTTGGCCACGAGCGGGCGCAGGATGGGCACCAGTTCGAGGGCATTGGCGTTATCGATCTGGATAACACGGGTAATCAGCTGCTCTGAGGGTACCTCCGTAAACCGCTCCAGCGACTCAGCGGATTGTTTGGCGTCCACCTGCTGAACCACCTTGATCACTTCCTCACCGGGAATGGCGGTGAAGCCATGCACCTGCAACACGGCCAGGAACAGGTCGTAAATCTCGTCCTTGTTCATGGGGGCACTGGACAGGACGGTCACCTTTCCCTTCACCCGTGGATCCACAACAAAGCTGTAGCCGGTGATATCGGCCACCTGGGTCACAAAGGCGCGAATGTCGGCGTCCTTGAGGTTCAGTCGCCAGGTCTCCGTTTCCTGCCCGTAAGCAACAGACATCAGGGGCATCAGCAGGGCCAGAACAAAGGCCCGGAATAATTTGGATCTGTGGTTAAGCATCTGGCGTTATTGTCCTGTATCGTTAAATCCGTTCATCGCCACTGTTCAGGTATGGCATAGCTCACGGTCAGAATGGATCCGTCCCGTTCAATTTCTATTTCCAATTGCGGCTCAGACCGCCAATTCTCAAAAAGCATCATATCCTGCTCAAGATCCCCCAGCCGCTGGCCATTGACGGCAGTGATGACGTCACCGGCCCTGAGGTTGACAGCATTGAGCATGGCATTGGAACCATCGTACACATAACCGGACGTACCTCCCTCCCCGGTCGGGCTCAGCCCGTATGGTGCAAGCGCCGCAACTCCCTGGGAATCAAGCTGTTCCCGTGCTTCACTCAGGAACTGCTCCGGCGAAGACGCCGGTTCCGCCAAATCTTCTTCCACGCCCTCAACCAGGCCAGTGGAAAGCTGTTCTTCAAACGTCAGGGTTTCGTATTGCCCATTCCTGCGAATCAGCACCCGGCCTGGTTCCACTTCCGCCAGTTCGGCGTTACCGGGCAAGACCTCACCCACACGATAGTGCTCAGTTACTCCATTGCTTCCCGCAACTATAGCACCGGAGTCCTCCGGGCGCTCTGCCACCAGCACACCTTCAAGCCTGAGGTTGAGCCTGGTTTCCGGTGCCGACCGGCGTACCACTTCTGCGACACGGGTTTGTTCTTCCGCCCTGCCAAACACCTGATGGGCCGCCAGTGGCTGTAATCGGCCGCCACCTGAAGCGCTCGCGCGGCTGTCAGAGGCGGGTGCCATGGCCACCGGGCGGTCATCCCAGGCGATGAGCCAGGTTGTCTGCGCCAGTACCAGGGCAACATAAACCACGAGGCCCGCCAGTAACAAATTGGCCAGCAACCGGGGCAGTCGCCGGCTACCGATAACAGCCGCCATTGCTGTCACAGAGCACCTCCCGGAATCAAGGGCTGCTTGACCCTGAAGACGACATCACTGGGGTTAGCAGAATCTGGCCAGGGTTGGTCGGCCAGGTCGATCATGCGTTTATAGACTCGCAACTCCATCATACCGTTCCAGCGAATCTCGGCATCCGCCGCGGGGCCATCGCCGCCCTGCTCCGAGATGACCAGCGCAACGCCATCGGCCGTACTGTCCATCGTCGCCAGCATGGGCGGGAAATCTGCCTGGCCAATATTATTCCCCATGGGCCAGGTAACCTGGCCTCCTGCCCAGCGGCCAACGCCGTCGGCCTGGGTCACGCGGTTGTCCTGCCACGACAACACCAATCGATCAATGGTGACGTCACCTTCGATGACGGCTCCACCGCTGCGTCGGATCAGGTCCTCAAATTCAGCGACTGCCAGATGGCCACTGGCGTTGAGGGTGCCTGCCCCCTGCCATCCGAGACTAACATTGCCATCCACGGAAGACTGTGACGACGACACTGAAAAATCGACGGGTAACGATAATCCAGAAACGGACGGCATGCCCAGCCGCCACTCAAGCCTCACAGGATAACCGGCGACCACCACGCCGGCAGCACCTGACCAGACCCTGCCAGACACCTGACTGACCTGGACTTCCGGCGGAAGCGCAACATAGGCAGACGCCTGATGCCAAAGCCATCCGGCCGGTACGAGAACCACCAGCGCCACCAGATAAACCAGCACACCGGCCAAGGTCAGCAGGAACACTTTGCCGGGTCTGAGAAAGGCTTTTGCTGGGGTTTCGCTCATACAGTGTCACAAAGATAAATGGCCGGTTGCCGAGTCTAGCAAAGCCATTTCGCAAGTTCATGACAAAAAAACAAAAAACCCCGCATCGGTGTGAACCAATGCGGGGTTTTCCGGGTTTATGGGGCCATTCCTCAGAAATTGAGAATTGGTCCGGGTCCGGTCGGCATTACATCATGCCGCCCATGCCTCCCATTCCGCCCATGCCACCCATGTCCGGCATACCGCCGCCGGCGCCTTCTTCTTCCGGCTCGTCCGCAATCATCGCCTCAGTGGTGATGATCAGGGAAGCCACGGAAGCGGCTGCCTGCAGCGCGGAACGGGTCACTTTGGCCGGGTCAAGGATACCCATTTCCAGCATGTCACCGAACGCTTCGGTAGAGGCGTTATAGCCATAGGCACCTTCGCCTTCCATGATCTTGTTCACAACAACGGAGGCTTCACCACCGGCGTTGGTCACGATCTGGCGCAGCGGAGCTTCCATGGCACGGCGCAGGATGTTAACGCCCGCCTTTTGCTCTTCGTTGATGGCGTCAACCTTATCCAGAGCCGCAATGGCGCGAATCAGGGTGACACCGCCGCCCGGCACAATGCCCTCTTCAACCGCAGCGCGGGTGGAGTGCAGAGCGTCTTCAACGCGGGCCTTCTTCTCTTTCATTTCCACTTCAGAACCGGCGCCAACCTTGATGACGGCTACACCGCCAGCCAGCTTGGCCACGCGCTCCTGGAGCTTTTCCTTGTCGTAGTCGGAGGAGCTGTCCTCAATCTGCTTACGGATCTGCTCAACGCGGGCTTCGATATCACCCTGAGCACCAGCACCGCCAATAATGGTGGTGTTTTCCTTGGTGACGTTGACACGCTTGGCAGTACCCAGGTCATCAATGGTGGTGTTTTCCAGAGACAGGCCGACTTCTTCGGAAATAACAGTGCCGCCAGTCAGAATAGCGATGTCCTGCAGCATTTCCTTGCGGCGGTCACCGAAGCCGGGTGCTTTTACAGCATTTACTTTCACAATGCCGCGCATGTTGTTCACGACCAGGGTCGCCAACGCTTCACCTTCGATGTCTTCAGCAATAATCTGCAAAGGCTTACCAGCCTTGGCCACAGATTCCAGAACGGGCAGAAGCTCACGGATGTTGGAGATCTTCTTGTCAACCAGCAGGATGTACGGGTCATCCAGTTCGGTGGACATGTTTTCCTGGTTGTTGATGAAGTACGGAGACAGGAAGCCACGGTCAAACTGCATGCCTTCCACTACATCCAGCTCGTCTTCCAGGCCACGGCCTTCCTCAACGGTGATTACGCCTTCCTTACCCACTTTCTCCATCGCGTCTGCGATGAGCTGGCCGATGGTCTCGTCGCCGTTGGCGGAGATCGTGCCTACCTGGGCAATGTTGCGGCTGTCGTCACAGGGCTTGGACAGGTCACGGATGGCCTGTACTGCTGCGATTGTCGCCTTGTCGATGCCACGTTTGAGGTCCATTGGGTTCATGCCGGCAGTAACGGCCTTGATGCCCTCACGAACAATGGCCTGTGCCAGAACGGTCGCAGTGGTGGTGCCGTCACCGGCGGTATCGTTGGCCTGGGAAGCAACTTCCTTGACCATCTGGGCACCCATGTTCTCGAACTTGTCTTTCAGCTCGATTTCCTTGGCGACGGATACGCCGTCCTTGGTGACGGTTGGTGCGCCGAAGGACTTGTCCAGAACAACGTTGCGGCCTTTCGGGCCCAAGGTTACCTTAACTGCGTCCGCCAGGATGTTAACACCCTGAACCATGCGTTTACGGGCGCTGTCACCGAATCTAACGTCTTTTGCTGCCATGTCATCTATTCCTGTTCGTTAAACCCAATTCAATCGTTCAATCGGATTGCTGCGTAACCGAGCGTTTACTCGAGAACGCCGAAAATGTCGTTTTCGCTCATGATGAGCAGGTCTTCGCCGTCAACCTTTACGGTGTTACCGGCGTACTGGCCAAAGACCACGGTGTCACCCACCTTTACCGCCAGCGCACGGGTTTCGCCATTGTCGAGAATACGGCCATTTCCTACGGCGATAACTTCACCCTGGGACGGCTTCTCTTTGGCATTACCCGGCAGTACGATGCCACCAGCTGTTTTCTCTTCTTCTTCCTTACGGCGCACGACAACACGATCGTGTAGCGGACGAATTTTCATTGCTCGATATCTCCAATGTCAGGTTAGGTTTGGCAATGATGGTTGCGTTAAAAGCCGGGGCTTTTAACCAACTGTTTTACAGCGGTTATTAGCCCGCAGCGAACTTGTGAGATCTATGTGGGGGTGGCCGATGCGTTTTCAACACTTCCCCCGAAAAATTTTTTCAGTTTTTTTTCGGACCGCCATCGCCGTGATCACTATCTTCTCGGCCATCGGTATTCCGGTTCAGGCGATCATAGTCGCGCTCGGTTTCGTCGCGGTATTCCCCTTCAATAATGTCATCGTTCCTGTCGAAAGGATTTTGACGCCCGAACGGCCCTTCGCGGCCGCCAAAGGGCCCCTGCCCCTGGAAAGGCCCCTGCTGGCCTGCGGTAAATGTGAAGCTGCCGGACTGACCGGCCACCACCATCCGCTTCAGGGCCTGGGCGGCGAACCAGTGGCGGGTGCCCGGAATCAGGCAAAGGAAGCCAATGGTGTCGGTAACGAATCCCGGCGTCAGCAGCAGGGCGCCGCCCACGGCCAGAATCAGGCCTTCCGCCACTTCCTTCGCTGGCAACTCGCCACTATTGAGCCTCTGATTGGCTTTCAACAAGGTGGCGAGCCCTTGCTGCCTCAGCAGCGCGGCACCAATGATGGCCGTCAAGAGGACAAGGCCAATGGTATTCAGGGCGCCAATCATGGTGCCAACTTTGATCAATATCGTCATTTCGACGATGGGCATGACAATGAACAAAAACAGAAAAATGCCCAAGGGAGCCTCCGTGGATGAGCGTTGGTCTGGTTGCTGCGACCGTAAAAACCTCTGATATACTCGCCGCTTCCGCTAATGCTTAACCTTAGGGCAAAACATGAAACTTCAAGATTCCGTGATCGCAATTACTGGCGGCGGCCAGGGTTTGGGCCGAGCCATGGCTGAGTATCTGGCAGCCAAAGGGGCTCGTCTGGCGCTGATTGATCTGATGCCGGAGAAGCTGGAAGAGGCAGCAGCCGCCTGTAAGAAAGCCGGTGGCGATGCCAGAACCTATATCTGCAATGTCGCCAAGGAAGACGATGTCGAGAAGACATTTGAGGCTATCGTAGCGGATTTTGGTCAGCTTAACGGGTTGATTAACAACGCTGGCATCCTTCGGGATGGGCTGATGGTGAAGGTTAAGGACGGCCAGGTTGAGAAGCGCATGGAGCTGTCGCAGTGGCAGTCGGTGATTGATGTGAATCTGACGGGGGTTTTCCTGTGCGGCCGTGAGGCGTCTACGCAGATGATCAAGAATGGCGATCAGGGTGCGATTATCAACATTGCGTCGATTTCCCGTGCGGGGAATATGGGCCAGAGCAATTATTCTGCCGCCAAGGCGGGGGTTTCGGCGTTGGTGCCGGTGTGGGCCAAGGAGCTTGCCCGTTATGGCATTCGGTGCATGGGGATTGCGCCTGGCTTTATCGAGACCGAGATGACGGCTTCGATGAAACCGGAGGCCCTTGAGAAGATGACCGCTGGTATTCCCTTGAAGCGTATGGGTAAGCCGGAGGAAATTGCGTCTGCGGCGGCGTTTATTTTTGAGAATGACTATATGTCGGGGCGGATGATTGAGGTTGATGGGGCGCTTCGACTTTAGCGTTTGACTTGCGTCCCTAGCCTGGAGGGATTGGGGGCTGGCTAGGGGGTGATGCCAAATTTTTCTTTGAAAAAGAACTCGCTTTGCTCAGACATCTTTTTCTGGCAGAAAAATTTGGCATCACCCCCTGCCCGACTGGACTTCTGGTGGGATCGCTACGTGACTCCAAGCTACACCACGCTAGAAGTTACGGGCGCCACTGGAACTGCTTCATCGAAATCCTGCCATCAACAACCACAACTCCCTCCTCCCGCAAACTCTGCGCCTGCACCTCAAATGCCTCACTCCCAATCGGAAACGCAATCTGCCCGTTGCTGCGGATCACGCGGTACCAGGGAATGGCGTGCCCTTCAGGCAGCTTACCCAGGGCCTTGCCAATGTAACGCGCCTGTCGGCCCAGACCAGCCATATCGGCAACCTGGCCGTAGCTGGCGACCCGGCCGACGGGGATGGCGGCGACAACTTGCCAGATTTTTTGGTCTTTGGTGGGTTCGGTCATGACGACTCGACAGCTTCGTTCCGCGGTGCCAGGGCGTCCAGGCGTTCGCCTTTGCGCATCATGTATATGGCCAGCAGTATGGCGGGAACGCCCATTATGCCGGCGACCAGGAAAAATTCCGCGTAACCGAATCCGGCCACGACGATGCCGGAGAAGCCACCGATGAATTTTCCGGGCAGTGTCATCAGGGAGCTGAACAGGGCGTATTGGGTGGCGGTGAAGGCCGCGCTGGTCATGCTGGACAGCCAGGCTATCAATGCCACATTGGCGATGCCGCCACTGAGATTGTCGGCACTGACCACCAGTGCAAGGGTGACAATGTTGGGCGGGTATTGTGCCAGAACGACGAACAGCAGGTTGGTGGCGGCGGTCATGATGGCGCCGGCCAGCAGGATGCGACGTACGCCGTACCGTACTACGAGTACACCACCCACCAGAGAGCCGGCGATGGTCATGAAGAAGCCGAAGATTTTGGTGACGTCGGCCACCTGGGTTTTCGAGAAGCCCATGAAATCCAGATAGAAGGGGTTTGCCATAACCCCCATGGCGATGTCGGAGATGCGATACACAGCGACCATCACCAGGATCAGGATGGCGAGTTCCTTGTAGCGACGGAAGAAGTCCAGGAAGGGCCCAGCAATGGCAGCGTAGAACCATCCGATGAATCGAGCCAGGCGGGGGTTGAGGTGGGTGCGCTTACTCGCCTCATGCTCAATTTTGTCGGCGATGTCCTGGGCGGCGGCGTAGTGATTGACCCTGGGTTCCCGCACGATGAGTACCGTCACCATGCCTACTCCAACAAGCAGCGCCATCACTTCGTAAGACACCTGCCAGGACCAGAACTCCGCAAGATACAAGGCCCCGGCCCCGGCGACCAGCAAAGCCAGCCGGTAGCCGAAGATATAGGTGGCCGCCAGTGCCGCCTGCAACCGCTCTTCCGCCACTTCAATCCGGTAGGCATCAATCGCCACGTCCTGGGTGGCGGACGAGAAAGCCACCAGCAAACCGCAGAACGCCATCATCTCCGGTGCCACGGTGGCGTCCACGTGGGCCATGAGGTACAGGCCCGTTGCGATGCCCGCCTGAGCCAATAATATCCAACTCCGGCGCTTGCCCAGCAGCCTGTCGAGAAACGGCAGTTTCAACCGGTCCACCACCGGCGCCCAGAACACCTTGATGGAATAGGTTATGCCCAGCCAACTGAAAAAACCGATGGTGGCCGTTTCCACCCCGACATCCGCCAGCCTTGCGTTCAGGGTGGAGAACACCAGCAGGAACGGCAGGCCGGCCGAAAACCCCAGAAACAGGAGCGCAATGACCTGCCAACGAGTGTAGGTGTGGAGGGTTTCCTTAAGTAACGCCAGGGTGTTGCCGGATAAAATGGTGTGGCTCCCGGTTCAGTCGCGGAAATTATTGAACTGCAGTGGAATATCCAGCTCGGCTTCCTTTAACAGCGCAATCGCCGTTTGCAGGTCGTCGCGTTTTTTCCCTTTTACCCTTACCTTGTCACCTTCGATGCTGGCCTGGACCTTGAGCTTGCCGTCCTTGATCATCTTGACGATCTTCTTGGCCATGTCGGTTTCGATTCCCTGCTTCAATTGCAGATGCTGCTTGACCAGTTTGCCGGCTTTGCTTTCTCCGTCTTCGGACAGCGCCCGGGAATCGATATTGCGCTTGGCGAAGGCCATGCGCAGCATGTCCATCAACTGCTCCAACTGGAATTCCTGCTCGGCGCTGATGGTGATGCCTTTGTCGTCCAGTTCGATGTCCGCGTCCACGTTCTTGAAGTCCCAGCGATTGCCCAGCTCGCGCTTGGCCTGGTCCACGGCGTTGGTCACTTCGTGCATGTCGATTTCAGAAACGATGTCAAAAGAAGGCATGATGTGTTCTCACTTTTTACAATTATCCACGTCAGGGCACGTACAAAACGCTATACTGGTGCCCTTCTGGTTGCGCAAGGTGCCAAAGCATACCAAGACCGGGCCGGCACCGCATCTGACAATGGACTGGTGAGTAGTAGTTAACAATGCCAAATCTTGATCTTCCCATCCTCGTGGTAGACGACGCCAAATTCAGCAGTATGGTGGTGGGCCGAACCCTCCGCAATGCAGGGTACCGCGACGTGCGAATCGCCAACAATGCCCCTGCCGCGCTTGAGTTTATTGACCAACGCCCAGTCAGTGTGTTGATTGCCGACTGGTTGATGCCGGAGATGGACGGGCTGGAGCTGACCGATCAGGTCCGCCAGCAGGATGAGCAGAACAACCACTACACCTACGTGATCCTGCTCACCGCCCGGGAGAGTGTGGAGGCCCTGTCAGAAGCATTCGACCGGGGCGTCGACGATTTCATCTATAAATCGGACATGACCAAGCAGCTGATTCCAAGGATTTTCGCGGCCGACCGCATGGCGGACCGCCAGAACACCCTGCTGCGCGCCAACTCCCTGTTGATTGAGAACAACCGCGAACTGGAAAGCAGCAACATCATTGATCTTGAAACGGGCCTCTGCAACAACCGTTATGCCCGGAATAAGCTGGGCAAATGCCTGCGACAGGCGGAATCCCGAGGCGGTGCTTCTGCCTATGTGCTGTGCGGCATTCGCAACTGGCAGGAACTCAAGCGTAAGCATGCGCGCTCGGTGATGAGTGAGCTGGCCGTTGGCATCGCCCGCCGCCTGAGCCACCTGATCCGGCCCATGGACTCCCTGTGCCGCGTGGGCGACAACCAGTACGCGATTATCGCTCACTTCCCAAACAGCGATCATTGCTCCACAACAGCTTTTCGCCGCGTATTCGACGGCATTAACCACAAAGCTCTGAAAACCACGGCGGGTTACATCTCGGTTGAGGCAGGCATGGTGCTTTGCAGGGCGGATGCCCAAAACGGCACCCCCTCGGTTCATGAGATGGAGCGTGCAGCAGTTCAAGGCTTGGTAGATGCCTATGAGACCCGGCGGTTTACCGAGACCAGGCCAGAGCTTGAGAAAGCCTGAAGGAAGAGTGTCGGATTACGCTACGTAACACTGCGACACACATCACAAACAGACTTCCATGAGCGAAAGCCCTATTCTGAAATTGTGGATTTAAGCAGTATCCCCCATGGCGGAGGAGCCGAGTAGTACCTCCGCCGCCAAATGGGGAAAATCCGCAGAATTAACGAATTTTTCAGGCACTTTCGTTCTTTCCTTGTTTTTAAGCCAGCTTCATAGCTGGCTTTTTTCTTTTCTGCTTCCGTTATACTGATGGCAACAATAACCCCAAGACGTTGCCGTAATCATGAAGACCCTCGGAACCGCCTCCGTAGCAGCCCTAAGACAATATGTCCGCGCCGCCAATGCCCAAGGCCTGGATACCTCAGCACTGTTCAGCAAAGCCGGGCTTGATGCGTCGATTCTCCAGACCGACGACGAGCGTATAAACGGCGAGCAGTTCCAGGCATTCATACGGCTGCTTTGTGAACAAAGCAATAACCCCATCCTCGGCCTTGAAACCGGTGACTTCGTGCAACCGGGGTCCTACAGTGTTCTCGGGTATATCACCATGAGCTCCGCCACGCTGGGAGAAGCAGTAGCTCGTATAGCCCCGTTCGAGAAACTGGTCGGCGACATGGGAACGACGCAAATTGCGGGTAGCGGCGATCACATCAAACTGATCTGGGCCTGCAACTACACCGACCCGGTCGTTCGCCCCCAGATGGTGGACAACGTCTTCGCCTCCTGGATCAACTACGCCCGCTGGCTGGCCGACAACAACGCCGCCTCGCCAGTGGAAGTACACCTCGAACACCCTTCACCCGGGCCGGAGTTGGAGAGCGCCTACACGGAACGCTGGGGCTGCCCGGTACGTTTTCGTTCCAACGAAGATGCCATTGTTCTGCACAAAGACCTGCTGGGCACTCCCCTACGCCAGCCTGACCCACTGCTGCGAAAAACCCTGGAAGCCCACGCCCTCAGCCAACTGGCCACCCTGGAAACCGACACAGCCCTCACCAACCGGGTCAAACACAGCATTCGCAAACAGTTGATGCACGGCATCACCCGCCAGGACATGGTCGCAGACCATCTGGGCATGACCAGCCGAACGCTGCAGAGAAAACTTAGCCAGGAAGGTGTTTCGTATCAGCAGTTGCTGGACGAGGTAAGACAGGCAATGGCCGAAGATTTTTTGACGAACAGCGAACTGGGCATTCCGGAGATAGCGTTGAGGCTGGGGTACAGCGAAACAACGTCGTTTCACCGAAAGTTCAAAGCAGAGACGGGGAAGACGCCCGGAGAGTTCCGGGCGTCACGGGAGGCCACTTAAAGCTTGCGACCCTTGCCAGCCGCAATCCTCAACCGAAGCGCATTCAGCTTGATAAAGCCTTCAGCATCCTTCTGATCGTAGGCGCCCTGGTCTTCCTCGAAGGTCGCAATCTTCTCATCGAACAGTGAATCGTCAGACTTACGCCCAACCACATCCACGTTGCCCTTGTAGAGCTTTAGGCGCACGGTACCGTTTACATAAGTCTGGGTCTGGTCGATCAGCGCCTGCAGCGCTTCCCGCTCAGGGGACCACCAGTAACCGTTGTAAATCACCTCCGCATAACGCGGCATGATACTGTCCTTCAGGTGCGCCACTTCGCGGTCCAGGGTGATGGACTCAATCGCACGGTGGGCGCGCAGCATGATGGTGCCGCCCGGAGTTTCGTAACAGCCGCGGGATTTCATACCCACATAACGGTTCTCAACAATGTCCAGACGACCAATCCCGTTCTCGCCGGCGACCTTGTTCAGATGTTCAAGCACCTCGTGAGGCTTCATGGCCTGGCCATCAATCGCCACGATATCGCCTTTCTCATAGGTCACTTCGATATAGGAAGGCGTGTCGGGCGCTGCTTCCGGAGACACACTCCAGCGCCACATATCTTCCTCGGCTTCCGCCCAGGGATCCTCCAGGTTGATGCCTTCATAAGAGATATGCAGCAAGTTGGCATCCATGGAGTACGGGCTCTTGCCCTTCTTCTTCTCCACCGGAATGTTGCGCTCGTCGCAATAAGCCAGCAGCTTCTCACGGGAATTCAAATCCCACTCACGCCAGGGGGCAATCACCTTCACACCCGGCTTCAGCGCGTAGGCACCTAACTCGAAACGAACCTGATCATTGCCCTTGCCGGTAGCGCCGTGGGAAATCGCGTCCGCACCGGTTTCGTTGGCAATCTCAATCAAACGACGGGAGATCAGCGGGCGTGCGATGGAGGTACCCAGCAGGTACTCCCCTTCGTAGATGGTGTTGGCGCGGAACATCGGGAACACGTAGTCACGAACGAATTCCTCGCGCAGGTCCTCAATGTAGATTTCCTTCACGCCCAGCGCTTTCGCTTTCTCACGCGCCGGCTCAACTTCCTCGCCCTGGCCGATGTCGGCGGTGAACGTCACCACCTCACACTCATAGGTATCCTGCAACCAGCGAACGATTACCGAGGTATCCAGGCCACCGGAATACGCCAGAACCACCTTTTTAATATCAGACATGCCCTTGCTCCAGACTGAACAGAATGGATGTATCAAAAATAAGGGGCGTATTGTACGGGACAGCGGGGGGAATGGCTATTGGGGCAAGAGGGCGACCTCGTTACTGGCCGCGGATGCCACCGGCAGGGCGCCAGGTGGCATCTTGGATAGAATGCACGGTATTCACACCAGAACGTCGTATTCAGACAGCCTGCTGTTGCTTGGAGGTAGCCTCTTCGCGGATGCCATCCCAGCCGTCTTTGATTGAGCGCAGAAGGTCCGCGACTTCATCAAGCTTAGCGACGTCATTCTTGGCATTCGCTTCAAAAAGGGTCCGCTCCATGTAGTCATAAAGCGATTCCAGGCGCACGGCCAGATCGCCACCCTTCTCGAAATCCAGAAAGCCACGGAGGCCACCGATGATTTCAATCGCTTTGGAAATCAATCGGCCTTTGCCCTCAAAATCCTTCGCCTGCATCCTGGCTTTGGCCATGTTAATGCGTTCCAACGCTCCGTTGTAAAGAAGCTGGATCAGCTTGTGAGGATCGGCATCCGTAATGCTGGTTTGGGCGTTTACGCGTTGGTAAGCCTGTAAACCGTTCATAAGTGACCTCTTTATTCGCTTTTCGTGCAATAAACATCAATTGTTATTGCGATTATTCTGTGGTGCCAGCGCAGCAAGCTGCTGGCTCACAAAGTCCTGTGTACTGTTCAGTTGCGAGATCAATGAATCCGCAGCTGTGAATTGACTCACCAGGCGCTCTCGATAGGCTGTAATTCTCTCTTCCAGCCGAATCTGATTTTCCTGAATTCGCTCCAGATCGCGGTTCAGGCTCTCGGTTCTGGTATCAATTGCACCATCGGCACCGACAAAGTTGGTGATCAGATCAACCGTACGTTCGCCAACACCTTCAATAAATTGTATCGAGCCTCGACTTCCAGTCTGATCGCCCAATATTTGTACCTGGAGCCCAGACGCAGCACCGCTGTTTTCGCCCAGAAACAGTGTTTGCCCTTCGCCTTCAGCTGTTCTTCCGTCAATGGTACCCGCAACATCGAGGCCATCCGTGCTTGTGGCGGCATCCAATCCAAACGTAGCCGCGCTTTCAGCGGACGACAAGGTGACCGAAGACTCGCTGCCGTAGGTGGAGGAAGAGAAAACCAGCTCATCCCCAGCCCCCAGGCTCACCTGAACGGACCCATCTGACGCGTTCAGCGCGTTGTTGCTATTAAGCTGAGCCTGAATCTCGTCAACCAGATCCTGTGCACTGTTGTAAGTCTGCTGTGTAAGCTGAAGGTTAACGGAGGTATCACCATTAACCAGCAGTGAAAACTCATCATTTGTTCCGTCAATAGTAACGGGAAAAGTGGCTGCGGCATTCCCGGCAAGCGTGCCTTGGGTCGCAGCCTGGGTCACGTTGATATCATAGGTTCCAGGTTCGGTGTTTACACCACTGCGAACAAACTCTACCTGGCTGTCGGTAGCCCTGCCCTGTTCGGCAAACAAAGCCGTGACATCGTCCGGATTAGCCTTTAACTGCGCCATGAACTCTTCGCGGTCAAATTCCAGAGAGCCAGTCTCGAAATTTGTGGTAATACCCACATCCGCCAGACTTCGGACACTTGCATCTTCAAGCCCGGGAACAACGCGGGTCAGCACTTGGCGGAGTTGGTTCTGAATACCCCGAATAACGCTATCGCCAGTCAGAAGGCTTCCGCTACCGCTCTCTGCATTGAATCCTGCCAGCGCATCAATGGTTTCCTGCAGGCCATTAAATTTCTCGACAAAGCCCTGGACACGGTCTGCTACCGCACCGAGATCCTGTTCAACCTTAACCGTGGACGTACCAGTGGCAGTCAGATCAAATGTCAAACCATCAATGACGTTCTCAAAACTATTGGTAGAACGGGTAACCTCTACGCCATTGATACTCATCACGGCGTCCGACGCGGCGATTGTCTCATTGAGACCGGCGCCCGCATCCATTGATGTGTTAAACGCAAAACGGGAAAGCCCCTGGGCATCGGTATCCGTGCCGGCGCTGTCGCCCGATACGGAAATACTAACGGCGTTTGCCGTACCGGTTTCGTCTGCCGATAGCACGAGCTGGAAACCACTACCGGTATCGATTACGCCCGCTGAAACCCCTGCATCAGAATCGTTGATTGCGTTTGCCAGGCCCTGCAACGTGTCGTTACTGCTGTCTATAATAATATTGGTGGTATTGTCACCAACAGAAAGCGTCATTGTTCCCTGGCCAACACTGGTCTTGTCGCGATCCGCGAATACATCACGCGACGCGAGCGCCTGAGCGCTGGCGAGACTTGTCACATCGACACTGTAAGTACCGCGGTTAGCCTTGGAGCTGTCCACAGACACAGCAACGTCTTCGTTGGACGACGTTGCAGAAAAGGCTTTGAGATTATCTGGAGCACTCAATTGCCGCATTGGAAGGCGCAGCTCTGTTACTGCGCTGCGAAGCGTGCCATAGGCAGAAATCAGCGCCTGGGTGCGCTCGGTTTTCTGAGCCAAACGATTTTCCGTCGGTGCCCGTTCCGCTTGCACCAACTGATCGACCAACTCGGAGGTCAGAACACCAGACCCGATACCCAACGATGATATATTTGCCATAGTATGTGCCTCCTCAGGAGGGCAATTTCCAATGCTATTCCATATATCGGCCTGAAGCGGCAAAACTTTGCCTTTTCTACCGACCAATTTTGTAACCACATGTAAGCAAAACACCGCCGGCCCCTTTCGGGTGCGGCGGTGCTGAACAACCGTTTTCAACGTCAGGCCAAGAGCGGCAAACTCTAGACCTTCGTGTTGAATAACGTCAGCGGTTCATCCTGCTGCAAGTTTTCTGCCAACCTCAACGCAACTTCATCCGGAATTTGCCGAATAACCTCTTGGGTGGACTGATCGACGACCTTGACGATCGTCTGTCCCCGCTCGTTATCCACTTCAAACTGCAAATCCCTCTGGACCGTCTGAACGAAATCGTTCAGTTGAGACACGGCATCATCCAATTTCTCTTTCTGTGCCTCACTGCGCCTTTCGAGCCTCTCAGCTTTCGAAAGTTCCTGAGCCCCGGACAACAACTCCGAACGCTCAGCAAGACCAGGTGATGAAGGTGCAGTCAGGGCGGAGGCATTCCTGCCTTCGGCCTGAGATGACGAAATTGCCCGAGCCGGAGCTTGCTCGCTGGAACGAATCAGCTTCAAATCCGGGCCATTCAGGTTAACGCCATTCATAGCTCACCTCGCTATCCTCATACAGCAGTAAACCGGGGCCCAAAGACCCCGGCCTTGCCGTTATGCCCCTGTTACTGCAGGAGGGACAGAACCTGCTGCGGGCGGGCATTCGCCTGCGCCAGTACAGAGATACCAGCCTGCTGGAGAACCTGCGCCTTGGACAGCTTAGCAGTTTCAGATGCGAAGTCTGCATCCAGAATCCGGCTGTTAGCGGCCGACAGGTTTTCGGCAGTTGTGCTCAGGTTGGCGATTGTGGATTCAAACCGGTTCTGGGCAGCACCCAGGTCGGCGCGGATACCACTGATCTGCTCAAGAGCCGCATCTGCAATCTCGATTGCGCTGTTAGCGCCTGCAACAGTACCGATGTCGATAGAAGACACTGACTGGAGGTTAGAACCAACCACGGTGTCTGCTGCAACGTTCAGAATGCTACCAGCGGTTTCCGCAACCGAGGAACTGACTGAGAACGCACCGGATGAAGCGAACTCAACAGAACCAGAAGCAATCGTGCTGTCAGTGCTGCCAGCGGTCAAAGTAACCGCACTTGGATCACCACTGCCCTGCAGCGTGGCGGTACCGGTAGCGTTACCTGAGTTGGCAAAGTCCTGCAGACGGATGTCTTTACCATCAGCCTGGGTCAGTGTGATTTCGCCACCGTTTGCTTCAGCCGTAACACCAGTGGTGCCTGAGGTATCGTTGATCGCTTTGGCCAGCGCACCCAGGTCAGTGGTAGTTACCGCTGCGGAGATGGTCGCTGTATCGCCACCACTACCAAGCGTGAAGGAAACCGTACCATCGTCAGACAGACCAGCGAGGGTTGCCGTGGTCGATGCGGTGGCCGTTACACCAGTCGTGCCGGTTTCAGCGTTAACAGCAGCTGCAATCGCTTCTGCAGTATCGCCTTGGGTAATACCAATGACCTCAGAGCCTTCAGTTCCAGAAACGGTGATGTTCTGTGTAGCAATGGTGTTGTTGGCAACCGTTGCCACATCAGCCGCAGCTACCGCAACAGAACCTGTGCCCTGGCTGACAGTGGTATCACTTTCACCGGATACGGTGTTGTTACCAAGGTCGGCACCACGAGCACCGGTCACGGATACTGAGATGGTCTGGTTAGCGTTGGCACCAACCTGGAATGACTGAGCAGTGAAGCTGCCATCCAGAAGGTTGAGGCCGTTGAACTGGGTAGTACCGGCAATACGGTCAAGCTCTTGCTTCAGCTGGTTTACTTCGCCCTGAAGTGCAGAGCGGTCAGAAGAAGAGTTGGTAGAGTTGGCCGACTGAACAGACAGCTCACGGATACGCTGCAGGATGTTGGTGGTTTCTTCCAGAGCACCTTCAGCAGTCTGAGCCAGAGAAATACCGTCGTTGGCGTTACGCTGCGCAACGTTCAGACCAGAGATCTGGGACTGAAAACGGGTCGAAATTGCAAGGCCAGCAGCATCGTCCTTGGCGGAGTTGATACGCAGGCCGGAAGACAGACGCTCCAGAGCTTGGTTAGAAAGCTCCTGGGATTTGTTCAGCTGGTTCTGAGCTGACAGTGACGCAACGTTAGTGTTAATACCGAGAGCCATATTGCTTCTCCTTCGACATATGTCGTTATTTCATGGAAAAGGAATGGCGCCCATTTTCAGTTTGGGAGCGCCTCCCTGTTATTGCGCTTAACGGCGCCCCCGTCCGTACCTTTAGAAAAAATTAACGGTATTTTGTAAGGGAATGTAAAAGCGGCAATAGTCTTCCTTATACCGCTATATGCTGACGATTGGATTCATGCCCCAAACATCAAAACGACCAATAAAGCCAATACTAATCAATATCTTAAAAACAAAACTCCGAAACTGGCACAACCTTCGCTTACCTCCCTGCAAAACGGCAATTAAATGAACTTCCGCCGGCAAGGCGTCCATTTTGATCGGGCACCGGGTTACCGGCATCTCTGAGCAGGGAGAAATGTTATGCCTCAGATCATCAACACCAATATCGCGTCGCTGAATGCTCAGCGAAACCTGAACACTTCACAGGAAGACTCCAACGTTGCCCTGCAGCGGCTGTCATCCGGCCTGCGCATCAACTCCGCCAAGGACGACGCTGCCGGGCTTGCCATCTCTGAGCGATTCACATCGCAGATCAAAGGCCTCAACCAGGCCATTCGAAACGCCAACGACGGTATTTCTCTGGCTCAGACTGCTGAAGGCGCGCTGGGCGAATCCGGGAACATCCTGCAGCGCATTCGGGAACTGGCGGTACAATCCGCCAACGCAACGAACTCCGCATCTGACAGGAAGGCCCTGCAGTCCGAAGTAAACCAGCTAAAAGGCGAGCTGGAGCGCATTGCCACTACCACCGAGTTCAACGGGCTGAAACTCCTGGACGGCACCTTCCAGGCCCAAAAATTCCAGGCTGGCGCCAATGAAAACCAGAGCATCGCCGTTTCCATCGAAGGCGCCCGAACCGCCGACCTGGCCAACAACACGCTCGACGCGGCCAACGCAACCCTGAACCAGGGCACCGGTTCAACAACCGCAGCGAATGCGACGTTACCCGCACAAAACACGATCGCCACGCAGAATCTCACCATTTCCAGCTCGTTGGACAGCCAGGTGGTGCCCATTACAGCAGGTGACACGGCAGAAGACATCGCCGCAGCCATCAACGACATCGGTGCCACGACGGGTGTGAACGCGACGGCAAGAACATCGGCGACCCTGAGCAACACCGCTACCACGCCAATCGCCGTGCCTCAAACCGTGTCGCTCACCCTTTCCAATGGGAGCAGCTCAGCGACCATTTCCGCGCAGATCACCGATGCAAACGACCTCTCAGCGATTGCACGTGAGGTGAACGCCGCGTCTGGTAAGACCGGCATTACCGCGGAAGTTGCTAACGACGGCAGTATCACGCTGATTCAGGAACAGGGTAAAGACATCACTATCGAAGACTTTACCGCTGCCGGCTCTCAACAGTTGGCGGTACAGGGTAGCGGCGACCCGAGCGCCATCGAACTGACAAGTGGTGGCGCTAATGCCACACGGATTGCCGGTGAGTTGACGCTGGACTCGTCCGTTAGCTTCGCCGCGACGTCTGACGCCACTCTGGCCGCAGGCAGCGTCCTGAACAGTGCACAGAATACCGCCGCCGGCTCTACGCCTGAAGAAGTGGCAGGTATCGATATAAGCACCGTTGACGGCGCAACCAGCGCACTCGCAGTTGTGGATGCGGCATTGGAAACCATCAGTGGCATTCGTGCCGACCTGGGCGCTGCCCAGAATCGACTCGAGTCGACCATTGCCAACCTGAGCACGACCTCTGAGAACCTGTCGGCCGCGCGTTCACGGATTCGTGATGCAGACTTTGCCGCCGAATCCGCAGAACTCGCCCGCACCCAGGTGCTGCAGCAGGCCGGCTTGTCGGTATTGGCCCAGGCCAACGCAAGGCCACAGCAGGTTCTGCAGTTGCTGCAGGGTTAATCGGGTTTCGTCACAGAGTCAAAGGGGTAGCCCCATGCAAGCACAGCACAACATCCATGCCACAGACGCACAAAAAGCCCACATTGCACGGCTACTGCTGCAGGCAAACCTGGCTTATGCCGAGTCAAACAGCCCGACATCGCTGGTTCAGCGTCTCAAGGCGCGGCAGAAATGCCGTGACTACCTGAATGAGGTTCTGGCGCAGGAACCCGGTAACGCAGGCGCGCTGGGCTTGATGGGGCGTGTGGAAATGGACGAAGGGGCACTTGATAAGGCACACACCCTGTTCACGGACAGCTTGAGCCATGACCCGGCACAGCCCCAGCAGTTCACCAACCTGGGCTACTGGGCAATCAAGTCCGAGCGCCCGGCCCTGGCGGAGCAGTATTTCATCCAGGCCCTGGAAATGGACCGGCAATCCGCCGCCGCTTTCGGCGGAGTCGCCCATGCCAAGCGCCTTCAGGGCCAGTTCGACGTAGCCTACCTGCACTACCGCAAACTGGTGGAAATGGGCCTGGAATGGCCGTCTATCTATAGTGGCATGCTGACCTGTGCGGAGCATCTGGATGTGAAAAGGGCTGACACCAAACTGGCCCGCGACGCTATCCTTTTGCTGCGACATGACGGCCTGCCCCACCAGGAAATCGGCCGTTTCGTAGGCGCCATCATCCGCCAGCAATACGATCTGGAAAACCCGAATGCTCAAGTCGCTCTGGACGCCGCCAGCGAGGACGAACTGCTGATCCTGGCACTGGAAAAAACCCTGATGCCAGACCCAGCCGTGGAAGAGCTGGCCACCCTGCTGCGCCGGGCGATTATCGCGGAAGTCGCACAGACTGTTGAACTGCGGGACGAACTTCAACCGCTGGCACTGGCCCTGGCGGTCTACGCCGATCGCACCGGTTACGCCCTGACCGCGGAGGACGACGAAGAACGGCTGGCCTCAGCCATCAACGACAGCATTTGCGCCCAACTTGCCATGGGCGAGCAACAGGATGGCATGATCGGTTCGCTGATCATCAGTGCCATGTACGGCGCTCTGTTCCATCAGAAGTATGCTGTACACCTTGGCCGCTGGAACCTGGTGGACTGGCCGGTTGCCATGCAGGGGATGATGGCCGCGAGCTACTATAACCGCGCGTCGGAAGAGGCCATCAAACAGAATTTCGACGAGAAATCAGCCGAGCTTTGTCTGGAGAAAACCGATGTGCCCCAGGCCTGGCCCAACTGGTCGAAACTTGCCTATCGCTCCGAAACCAGCCTGAAAGCCATAATGGCGACCGAGCTGGGCATGAGTACCGAGCAATTGCCGGAAACGATCCGAATCATGGTGTGTGGCGCCCAGTCCGGCCAGCGCGCCATGGAACTGGCGCACTACCTGAAAGACGTGGAAGTGATCGCCGTGGATGAATCCCTGGCCAACATCGCCAAGGCAACGCGACTCGCGGGCGAGATGGGCATCAGCAACATCGTGTTCTGGCCCTGGTCCATCGCCCAGCAATTCGTCGCCGATGACCACAAGGTGCACTGGATCGAAATCGGGCGTCTGCCCTCAACAAGCATGACCGAGGTGTCCCTCCCAGCCCTGGTGAGTTCAGCGACCGGCAACGGTGCTGTTGTCCATATGCACACCGCCGTCAACGAACAGACCGACGGCGACAAGCAGATCCGCCGCCTGATCGCCCAACATGACCTCAAACCGACACGCACGGCCCTGCGTCAACTCCGACGGATGGTACTGACCAATCGGCAGGATCCGATGTGGCAATCCCTGGTTTCTGAAACCGACTTCTACGGACTGGGTGGCTGCCGCGACCGTTGGTTCAGTGAGCAGGATTCCAGGCAGCTAAAAGAGCTGATGGCGCTGGTGAGTAACGAGGTGGAGTGGAAATTAGTCAAGGCGCGGGATACGGATGGCCATAGCCTGGCCACCAAACCGGTTCAGAGACAGATTCAGGCAGAGGCACTGGGGAGTGAGGTGCAGAGTCTGATGGGGCAAGGGTTAAGTGTTTATTTCCAAAGGCGGCGGTGAATTCTGACTGAGGAACGCTGACCTTCGGCCCCCTCTCCCCCGGCCCCTCTCCCTCAAGGGGAGAGGGGAGCTTATGGAACGAGGTAGCGGGTATCACTGTTTAGCCCCTCTCCCCTCGCGGGAGAGGGGTTGGGGAGAGGGGGGACTCGAAAAGCGGCGGCTCCGCAGGAGCCAACTTCCTTAAACATAAGGAATCAAAGACTCCCCATACAAATGCAACTCCTCCAGAACATGCCGCTTTTCCGGCGTCAGTTCCGGATCTGCCGCAAGCCGTTGTAATTCAGTGCCAAAAGCCTCCAACGACCGCCAACCCTTCTTCGGGCTCATCAAGCGCTGACTGCGGAACTCTTCCCAGCGTTCCATCTCTTCCCCAAGCAGTGTGTTGGGGTAGTTCCGGGCCCGGTAGCGGAAGAGCATTTCCTCCAGGCGACCATCCTCAAACCGTATTTCCTGCTCTCCCAGGGTTTCCACCGGCTGTTGCAATAGCCAGTTGAGCTTCTCGCGGTCGGTTTTGCTGATAAAGCCGCCAGCGTAAAGCTGTTCGTCCGGGTCCGTCAGGTCACCTTCATGGGGGTGATCGAAGGCCTGGGCGATTCGCGCTGGCAAATCCGGCGCCTTGCGCAGGATGGCCAGGTGCTCCCGCAATTTGGCCCCGTCCAGTTCCAGCTCGGCCAGTCGCTCTTCGGAGAGCGATTTCAACATGGTGGCGGGAGCCAGTACCGGGCACTTGTTCAACTGCACCCCTTTGAGTGGAAAACGGCTCGTGCCCTCCCCCAGTTCCGCCTGGGAAGTGAATACCCGCTCACGGATCTGCTCAGGCGTAGCGTGAATCAACTCGCTGGGGTCTTCGCGCAGGTCGTACACGATCACCAGGTTCTTGTTGGTGGGGTGGTCAGCCACCGGTGCCACCATTGCGCAGCAGCCCCGGGTGGCGGGGTACTTGGCGGAGATATGGAACACCGGCTTCATGCCGGCGGTATCCAGCATGGCGCGGGCGGAGTGCTTGTCCTTGTTTTGCAGCACAAACTCAAACAGTTTGGGCTGCTTCTCCTTGATCAGCTTTGCCACTGCAATAGTGGCCTCCACATCCGACATGGCATCGTGAGCGGCTTCGTGGGCGATACCATTGGCGACGGTGAGCTCTTCCAGCTTGAAGCTGGGGCTACCATCATCCTTCTTTGGCCAGTGGATACCCTCTGGCCGCAACGCGTAGGTCAGGCGCACCATGTCGATGATATCCCAGCGGGAATTGCCGTTCTGCCATTCCCGGGCATAAGGGTCGCGAAGGTTACGGTACAGGGTGTGGCGGGACACTTCGTCATCGAAGCGCAGGCTGTTGTAACCCACGGCGCAGGTGCCAGGCTGACTGAAGGCCTCGTTGATCTGTGCGATAAACTCCGCCTCGGGGAAGCCTTCTTCCAGTGCCTTTTGCGGGGTAATGCCGGTAATCAGGCAGGCCTCCGGTGAGGGCACGTAGTCGTCAGCCGGTGCGCAGTAGATGATCAGCGGGTCTTCGATGATGTTCAGATCCGCATCGGTGCGCACCCCGGCAAACTGGGACGGACGATCGTGTATGGGGTCGACACCAAAGGTTTCGTAGTCGTGCCAGTAGAAAGAACGGATCACCGAGAGAACTCCTGCATTGCGTGAATCGGTCGAATGCAGGGTAGTGTAATCAAAACATCCCGGTACCGCGATCCACGTAATGCGTGCGCTCCCGCTGAACACCATTCTGCAGTGTCTGCATGTCCAGCGTCATGCTGGTGGGCAGATTCAGGAACACGCCTTCGGGCCCCTGGATGGCGCCAGGGCCTCCCAGGTCCTGCCAGTCCACAGACTCACGCTGGAACGCCAGGAACAGGTCTTCCGTGAAGCCAACCGTACCATCGCCATTGTCCACACCAATATCCATGGACAGCAGATTGGTCAGCGGCACACATTGACTGCAGGTTCCGTCTTCACCCGCCAAACCGATCTGAGTTGCCCGGTGATTGGTGGCCACTCCGGCGTCATCGAACAGCATGGCGTCCACCGGGTTGCCGTCTGCATCGTTAATTTTCAGGTTCAGGTTGCCACTGAAGCTGGCGATCTCGCCAGAAAGCGTGCCCCGAGCCTGGTTCAGGCCAAAGCGGAAACCGGAAAGCTGACCATCCCGTTCAGCCAGTTCAAGATAGGGCTCAATACCTTCAAACGGAACCACCTCGTCCACATTGTAGGTATTGCCGTCGATCTGGACACGGGTTTCGTCGCGCACATAGTGGCCGAGCGCGAAATTCTTGATGTCGAGATCGGCGCCGGAATCATCCCCGCCCATCACCACACCGTCGGCGTTCAGCCGGGTTTCTGCGTCTACCCCCAGTGTCACGCGGGTAAACCGGTGGTTAACTCCATCCACATGGTCTACCGTCATCATTGCCTGCCCTTGCACCTGGCTCATTTCCCGCTCGGAAATAGGCTCCAACTCTGCCAGGGCAACAGGCGACATACCCAGGCAGATGGTGAGAGGGACAGCATACCAACAAGCATCCTGTCTCATAGTGTTGTGTCTCTGAATCAATTCTTATTATGACCGCAAGAGCACTATATCCCAGGCTGCCAAGCCAATAGAGTGAGATAGTTCACAGGGCATAGAATTCACTTCAGGCACTGCTATACTGGGGTTAAATAATAAACGGAGCCCCCATGACCATCCGCGTTCTTATCTGCGACGACTCCTCTCTCGCCCGAAAACAAATGGCTCGCGCTTTACCCAAAAACTGGAACGCGGAAGTTACCTTCGCATTTGATGGCCGCAATGCTCTGGAAAAGCTCCGTGCCGGTGCCGGCGAGTTGATGTTTCTGGACCTCAATATGCCGGAGATGGACGGCTACCAGGTGTTGGAGGCCATTCTGAAGGAGGACCTCCCCGTGTTGACGATCGTCGTTTCCGGCGACATCCAGCCAGAAGCACGGGCTCGGGTTCGCAAGCTCGGCGCCATCGAGTTCATCAAAAAACCCACGGACACCGACCTGGTTTTAAAGCTGCTTCAGGACTACGGCTTTCTGCGCCCAGAGGATCTGGTTGAAGAGCACGAGCAGAGCCCTGCAGCCGATACCACCAACACCGCTTCAACCAGTGCACCGATTAGCCTGAACGACTATCTCCAGGAAATCGCCAACGTTGCCATGGGCCGTTCGTCCGACTTGCTGGCAAGACTGCTGCGGGTATTCGTCAAACAGCCCATCCCAAGAGTGGAAATGATTGCCCGCTCGGAACTCAGCATGGCGATCTCAGCCGCCCAGGCGGATAGCAACTACTCCGCTGTCTGCCAGGGGTTCACCGGTGCTGGTATTGCGGGGGAAGCCCTTCTTTTGTTTGCCGACGCCAGCTTCAACGACATGGCCGAACTGCTCCATTACGAGGACATGGACACCGAGAGCATTCACGTAGAGGTGCTCATGGACATGTCCAGTATACTGTTTGGCGCCTTCCTCAAAGGCATTGGCGACCAGCTGGATCTAAAACTCGGCCTTGGTCACCCAACCGTCCTGGGCCAGCATCGACAGATCGCAGACCTGCTGGAACATCACAGTACTCGCCAGGAAAAGCTGCTGTGTATTGAAATCAGCTATGAACTGGAAGACCGGGAGATCAGTTGCGACATGCTGGTACTGCTGACAGAAGATTCAGTGCCCTTCCTTGAACAACGACTACAGTACCTGGTGGATTAACCATGGCCATAGAAGAGATAGGAGCAAGCACTTTCCACTGGCTGGTGGACATGCTGGAGTCGGTGGAAGTCGGCCTGGTAGTGCTGGATCTGGACTTCCGCGTGCAGGCCTGGAACGGCTTCATGGAACACCATAGCGGCATCACCGCCAGCAAGATTCGCGAGCAGGTTCTGTTTGACGTGTTCCCGGACATCCCCAAAGCTTGGCTGACCCGCAAGGTCGACTCAGTCGCCATGCTAAACACCCGGGCATTCACCTCCTGGGAGCAGCGCCCTTACCTGTTCCGCTTTCGCAACACGCGCCCGATAACCGGTACGGAAGACTTCATGTATCAGAGTCTGACCATCAGCCCCCTCTCCGGGCCAGACGGCCAGGTCGAAAAAATCTGCCTGATGGTCTACGACGTCACCGACATCGCCACCAGCAAACGGGCACTGGAAACCGCTAACGAACAACTCGCCAAGCTGAGCATGACCGACCGCCTGACCGGCCTGCTCAACCGTGGTACCTGGGAAAACCTGATCGACGCCGAATACGAACGCTACCGCCGTTATGGCCAAAGCACCTGCCTGATCATGTTTGACATAGACCACTTCAAAGCGGTGAATGATACCTACGGCCACCTGGCGGGTGACGAAGTCATCAAGTACACCGCCAAGGTTATGAAAGACAACCTGCGCCAGTCAGACAGCCCCGGCCGCTATGGTGGCGAGGAATTCGGCATCATCCTGCCGGAAACCGATGCCGAAGGCGCCAGGGTGATTTGCGAGCGCATAAGGGAAGCCATTCAGAACAGCACGGTTCAAACCACGGCAGCGCCGATCCAGTACACCGTCAGCATTGGCATCGCGCCATTAACGGATAGGCCGGAGAATCATATGCAGTGGTTACAACAGGCGGATGAAGCGTTGTACGCCGCCAAGGAAGGGGGAAGAAACCGGGTGGTGGTATTCGGGGAGAAATCGTAGGTCGGATTAGCGCCCCGCCCCCTCTCCCCCAACCCCTCTCCCGCGAGGGGAGAGGGGCTACATCGAGATACCCGCGCACCTCAAACCCATGAGCTCCCCTCCCCCCTCGCGGGAGAGGGGCCGGGGGAGAGGGGGCGAAGGTCAAATCAGTCCTGCTGCCAGCTCTGCACAGTTTCCTTCCCATGCTTCTGGCGCCACTCGTTCAATACCTTGTGGTTCCCGCCGCGCGTCTTGACCACTTCACCGGTGTTCGGGTTCTTGTAGGTCTTCATCGGGCGCTTGGGGCGGCTGCCGGTGGATGTATCAGCCTTGGTACCGGAAATGGACGGATCAATGGCGCCCAAAATCTGCAGAACGTCTTTTGGCGACTTGTCATACTTCTTCATCAGGTCGCGAACCTTGTTTTCAAATTCAAGTTCGCTTTTCAGCGCCTGGTCCTGCTCCAGTTTCGCCAGTTCTTCAGAGAGCTTTTCCATAAGCTGTTTTTTCTGGTAGTAATCGTTAATCTTTGCCATGGACACAAACCCTTATTTAAATAACTGCTATTGATTTGCCGATATTCGAAGGCCGCAGTCAGTTCAGACAACCAAGCACGGAACCTGCGAATGGATAATTCTTGAATATGACCAAAAGTCACGGGAAATAGTAATCCATAAAACAGATTATGGCAAAATAATTCATTTACGAAAAAGTAACCCATAAAAAAACCAGCCCGAAGACTGGTTTTTATTTAAGTAGCCAAAGCGCTTATAAGCGCAAATCAGCTTCACCCAATGGCAATACACCTTTCAGATCAAACAAGACCCCATTGTCTTTCATATATTCGCGCAGATCATGGGACGAGCGCGCCACATATTCCCTATGTGGCACTGCCAGAAGTACCGCATCGTACTGGGCCTTTTCCGGATTCTGGTTCAATGTAATTCCGTATTCATGCTCAGCCTCTTCATTGTCGGCCCAGCAATCCGTTACATCCACTTTGCAGCCAAACTCAGACAACTCCTTAACCACATCAATAACGCGAGTATTACGTAAATCGGGGCAGTTCTCCTTAAAGGTAAAGCCCATGATCAACACCCGAGCGTTGGCAACCGTATGCCCGGCCTTGATCATCGCCTTCACCAATTCAGACGCCGCATACGGGCCCATGTTGTCGTTGACGCGGCGGCCAGACAGGATAATTTCCGGATGATAGCCAATAGCCTGGGCCTTGTGGGTCAGATAATACGGATCCACACCAATGCAATGTCCGCCAACCAGCCCCGGCTTGAATGGGAGGAAATTCCACTTGGTCGATGCAGCAGCAATCACTTCGTGAGTATCAATTTTAAGTTTGGAAAAAATCATTGATAACTCATTCATCAACGCAATGTTCAAATCGCGCTGGGTGTTCTCAATCACCTTGGCGGCCTCAGCCACCTTAATGGAACTGGCCTTATGAGTACCCGCGGTAATAATGCCTGCATAAAGCGCGTCCACTTCATCGGCGATGGCCGGCGTGGAGCCAGAAGTTACCTTTTTAATCGTGGTAACACGATGTTCTTTATCACCCGGATTAATCCGCTCGGGGCTGTAACCGGCGTGGAAGTCCTGATTGAAAACAAGGCCAGATACTTTTTCCAGAATGGGAACGCAGACTTCTTCCGTTGCCCCCGGATAAACCGTGGACTCATAAATAACAATATCGCCACGCTTGAGCACGCTCCCCACGCTCTCACTGGCTTTTACCAGCGGTGTTAAGTCCGGGGATTTGAACTCATCAATTGGCGTGGGCACAGTCACGATATAGATCTGGCAATCGCGAATACCGTCCAGGGAGTCGGCAAACGACAACCCTTTTGAAGCCGCCAGCTCTTCGCGGGAAACCTCACGGGTAAAATCCACGCCATCTTTTAATTCGGTTATTCGCTTTACGTTGATATCAAAACCAACAACGTCCCGCTTTTCCCCAAATGCCGCGGCCAACGGCAAACCGACATATCCCAGGCCGACGACGGCGATCTTTTTCATGATTCCAACAATCCTTTAGTAACAAATAACTGGTTTACGCCAAACCAGGGATCATTATCCCCGTTAGTCCGGCGGAATGAAATTGGCTTTTCAACGATTCTTTGGCTTTCGCATCACCATGCACAATCCTGATCTCCATTGGTGGCGACTCAATTCCGCTAACGAACCGCAGCAAATCCGATTGCCCCGCATGGGCGGAGTAACCACCCACTTGATGAACCCGGGCGCGAATATCGTAACGCTGGCCGTCAAACTCCACCCAGCCACCAAGAGGCCCATAGGCGAGAATATCCCTGCCCGGCGTGCCCTTGGCCTGATAGCCCACGAACAACACATCGTTGCGTTCGTCCGCCAGCATGGCCTTCAGGTAGTTCACCATCCTGCCCCCTGCACACATGCCAGAGCCGGCAAGCACCACGCAGGGGCGGTGTGACTTCGCCAGATAATCCACGGCATTAAGGTGGTCTTCATGGCTGTTGATCAGCGTGAGTTGTTCGAACGAGAGCGGGTGCCTGCCCTGGCTGACCAATTCGGTGGCTTCAGCGTCCCAGAAAGGCTTGAGGTCCCGGTAGATACGGGTAAAAGTGGCGGCCAGAGGCGAGTCCACGACAATCTCGAGGTCCCGCCAAGGCAAGTCCGGCCCGACATCATCACTGCCGAATTCATGGATCAGGCTTTCAATCTCGTACAGCAGCTCCTGCGTACGCCCAATGCTGAACGCCGGCACCAGAACCGTCCCGCCGTCCTCAAGGGCGTGCTCCAGCACCGCCTTGAGACGATAACGACGCTCTTCCCGGCTCTCGTGGTCCTTGTCGCCGTAGGTGCTTTCAATCACCACCCGGTCCGCCCGCTCGGGTGGCCGAGGTTCCGGCAGCAACGGCGCATGGGGCGCTCCCAGGTCACCACTGAACACAATCCGCTCAAACTCGCCATCGCTCTCCGCTTCGCATTCCACATAAGCGGAACCCAGAATATGCCCGGCCCTCTGCAATCGAACGGAAAGCGACTCATCCTTACCATCGAACACCGAATGCCATTGCTCGTAGGGCAGCGGCACAAGACGGGATCGAATCAACCCAAGCACCTTCTCAATCAGGGACCGGTCCCGGGTGAAGCCAATCTTCAGGGCATCCTCAAGAATCTCCGGGAGCATAATGGCCGATGGTTCCGAACAGATAATCGGCCCGTCAAACCCGGCAGCCAGAAGATAGGGAATGCGACCGACGTGGTCGATATGCACATGGGTGACCACCAGCGCACGGATATGGCTAATGGAGAAATCAACGGCGAGATTCGACGCACTCGCGCCGTTACCGGCTTCCGCACCCTGGAACAGGCCGCAATCAATCAGAATGCCGGAACGGCCAACGACCAACTCGTGGCAAGAACCGGTTACACCTGACACCGCTCCGTGGTGTTTTATATCGATCATTCAACACATCCTTGTTATTCACAATTCGCTTTTTGCCAGTATATTCCCAAACAGCTCAAAATCCCCAAACAAACGGGATCAAACCGATAGCGGTTGAGCCTACGAGCAGGCTCAACGGAAAGCCTAACCGCACGTAATCCATGAACTGGTAGCGACCAGGACCATAAACCATCAGATTGGTTTGGTACCCAAGCGGCGTAATAAACGACGCGGAAGCCGCGAACATCACGGCCACGGCAAACGGCAGGAAATGAACGCCTAATTGTTCAGACACCGCCAACGCAATCGGAAACATCAGCACCGCTGCCGCGTTGTTGGTGATAGCTTCGGTAAAGGCAGCGGTGAGGATATACACCAACGCCAGAGCGAGCCAGGGCGTGAGCGGGCCGAACAGGCCCAGTAGGCTGGCGGCTACCCACTCGGCCCCGCCGGTTTCCGTCATGGCATTGCCTAGCGCAAAAGAGGCCGAAATCACCACCAGTACTGGCAAATCCACACTCCGGCGGGCACGGCTGGCCGTAATGCACCCAGTGACAATCATTGCGCCCGCGGCCAGGAAGGCCGCCTCTATAATCTGTAATAGCCCGGTAGCACTGGCCACAACCATCAACAACAAGATTCCCAGCGCCCGGGGCGCCCGGTGAAAATCCGGTGGCGTGGAATCGTTCAGGGCGCTGACCAACAAAAAGTCCCGGCGGAAGCGGTACTGCTCTACAAATTGGTGGCTGGCCTCCAATAAAAGGGTATCGCCCATCCGGAAGGTGATATCCCCCAGTTTACCAGGCACCCTACTCCCCTCACGCGAAACTGAGAGAATCGCGGCGTTAAAGCGAGTACGGAAACGGCTTTCCCGCACGGTCTTCCCCAGAGCCGTGAATTCCTGTCCCAGCACCACTTCCACCAGGCAGCGCTGATGGTTCGCCAGATCCAGTTTCTGGATACTGGCATGGGCTGGTTTCAGGCCTTGAATCCGACGCAACTCACTGGCGCATTCCGGCGCGCCCACAAAATACAACCTATCCCCCGGTTGCAGCATCCGATCCGGCTCCACCGCCGTAATCAGCCGGCCACCCCGGTCGATCTCCGTCAGGTAACCGTAATTCAGTGCGCGCAAACCAGCCTGAGCCACGGTTTTGCCCACCAACGGGCCAGCGGCGTCCACTTCCACCTCAACGCCGTATTCCCGAACCTGCTCCAGTTCCTCCCGCATGCCTCCCCGGTCCGGCAGTATTCGAGAAGCCACCAACACCAAGTAACAACCGCCCACCAGCAACAGGGGCACACCAACCCAGGCCAACTCAAATAACCCCAGATTAATGCCCAGGCGCGCCTGCAGCATGCCATCCACCACCAGGTTGGTACTGGTACCAATCAGCGTGCAGGTACCACCCAGAATAGCAGCATAGCTGAGGGGTAAAAGAAGGCGGGAGGAAGGAATTCCCAGGCGCTGGGCCCAGTCCTGGATGGCGGGAATGAACATGGCCACAACGGCCGTATTGTTCATAAAGCCACTGAGGATGCCGGTAGGCGCCAGCATCCGCAGCTGCGCGCCCCTCTCGGTTCTAGGGTGCCCGAGCAGCAAACGGGCAATCCACTGCACAGCACCGGTTTCTTTCAAGCCGGCTGCGACAACATAGAGCGTGGCAATGGTAATCACACCCGGGTTCGCAAACCCCGCCAACGCCTCAGCCGGACCCAGAATGCCGGTAATCAGCAAGAACGCCAGGGCCGCCATCAACACCAGATCGGCAGACACCCGGGTGATTACCAGTGCCGCAAGAACCGTGAACAGCGTAAGCAGGGTAACAATGGCTTCCCATGCCATACAGGCTTAAACTCCGGTGGTTTGAGGCGAGGTAAAAATCAGTTGCCGGTCCAGCAGGTAGCTGATCAGCCGGTTCACACAGTCCTCCACCGACATCTGCGACGTATCCAGGCGCACTTCTGGCCGCTCCGGTGCCTCGTAGGGGGAATCGATACCCGTAAAGTGCTTGATCTTACCCGCCCTCGCCTTTTCATACAGGCCCTTTGGGTCCCGCTGTTCACAAGTCTCAAGTGGCGTGTCCATGAAAACCTCAATGAACTCCCCAGCGGGGAACAGATTACGAACCAGGCGCCTGTCGGTGGTAAACGGGGAAATAAACGCACTGAGCACGATCACTCCAGCATCAGTGAACAGCTTGCTCACCTCGCCAATCCGGCGGATGTTTTCAACCCGATCTTCATCGGAGAAACCCAGATCCCTGTTCAGGCCATGGCGCACATTGTCGCCATCCAGCAGGAACGTGTGGTAACCGCGCTCAAACAAGGCGACATCCAGAGCATTGGCAATGGTGGACTTGCCGGAACCACTCAGGCCTGTAAACCACAACAGGCACGGGCTCTGGTTCTTGATAGAAGCGCGGTCCGCCCGGGTGACTTTCTGGTGATGCCAGACGATATTATCAGACATGAAACAGCAACCTTGCTCTTGAAACGTATTTTCTTACACCGACAACCGGTGCACTTTATCGCCCTGGCGATCCGCAGCCACAGCATCGGACTGCCCGTTACACCACACCAGGTCCTCCAGGTTGCCGTTGGGCGCGTAACCCGTTTTGGCATTCTTAAGTACTTCGATAATCGCGCTGCAATCGAATGCCTGGCTCGCCCGTTGCAACTGACTGAGGAAGTCTTCTACCTGCTCCCAGGGAAGATAAACTTCCCGTGCCATCATAATTCGTGGGTGCGAAGTACCTTGCGGATTGTCACCAATCAACAGTTCTTCATACAGCTTTTCCCCAGGGCGAAGGCCGCTAAAGGTCACCTCAATATCACCTGCGGGATTGCTTTCCGTTTTCTCTTCCAGCCCCATGAGGTGAATCATCTTGCGGGCCAGGTCCGCAATCTTCACCGGCTCGCCCATATCCAACACAAACACCTCGCCACCCAAGCCAATACTGCCGGCCTGGAGAACCAGTTGGCTGGCTTCAGGAATGGTCATGAAGTACCGGATAATGTCCGGGTGGGTAACGGTAACCGGGCCGCCGTCTCGAATCTGATCCCGGAACAGCGGCACCACGGAACCGGAAGAACCGAGCACGTTGCCGAAACGCACCATGGAGAATACCGTCTTTTTCTGCCGCTGTGCCAACGCCTGCAGCACCAGCTCCGCCAGCCGCTTGCTGGCCCCCATCACATTGGTGGGGCGAACCGCCTTGTCCGTGGAAATCAGCACAAAACGCTCAACACCGGCTGCGATAGCGGCTTCAGCCGTGTGCCAGGTGCCAAACACGTTATTCTGCACGCCTTCTATCACGTTGTGTTCAACCAAGGGTACGTGCTTATAGGCGGCTGCGTGGTATACCGTCTGCACACCAAACGCCCTCATGGCAGACTCACAGCGGCGCCGATGGCCCACGTTACCAAGTAAGGGATGCAACTCGACCCCCAGCCCCTCCACCCGATTGATGGAACTCAGCTCCCGCTCAATGGCGTACAGGGAAAACTCTGACTGCTCAAACAGAACCAAAACACGCGGGCGATGGCGGATAATCTGGCGGCACAGCTCAGAACCAATCGAACCACCAGCACCGGTCACCATTACGGATTTCTGGTACAGACTCTTTGCAACAACAGCCGAATCCGGCCGAACCGGGTCCCGCCCCAACAGGTCCTCAATCTCCAGATCCCGGATGTCATTAATCCGCGCCTGGCCGGCCACCAGCTCAGACATGGAGGGAACCGTCTGTACAGGAATGGAAAGCGGCTCCAGTTGCTTCAGCAGCTTCTTGCGGTCTACCTGAGAATGCTCGTCCAGTGCCAGCAGTATTCGCTGCACTCGATGCTTCGGCATATGCTTGGCAATGTGGTTAATGCTGACGACAGGCAAGCCATTGATCATCGACTTGTGGTTGGCGCGGTCAAATGACACGAAAACGACTGGCCGGTACTCGGTGCCCTGCTCCAGAGCCGATGCCAGTTGCATGCCTGTTTCACCCGCACCCACGATGGCAACCGCTTCTTTCGCCATCTGCTTGGGATGGTTCACGATCATCCGCACACCCAGGCGGGTGCCACTAACAAATAGAAAAGCAAGAGCGCCGTAGATGATGGGCACCGAGCGAGGTACAAACACCTGCAACAAGTAGCCCAAGGTAATCAGGGCAACGCTGGAAGCAATCACCCCGTAGATTATTGTGAGGAAAGCCCGGTCACCCAGATAACGGATAACCGCCCGATAAAGCCCCAGGCGAATGAACACACCGATGGTAAACACCACCGTGATAGCAGCGATCGTCAATTGCTCCCGAGTAGGCAACCAAAGGTGCTGCTCCAGGCGCAGGGCAAACGCAGCCCAGATCGCAAAGAACAGGAAGAACGCATCCGACAGCACGGAAACAACCCGTTTGTGAAACCTGGGTAGACTCAGGAACGCCCTGATCAAAAAATTGCTGCTTCCACGCTTTCCCAACTTGTCCCTGTTCACACGGTTACCTCCCGCTTCCGTCGAGGTTGAAACTCACTATTCATTACCCTTAGCCACAGTTTCCTATCAATTAAACAAAATTTGGACAAAAGCTGACTGATACACCAACGAGTATAGGACGGGCCGGCAATTAATACGGAATTAAACATTTGAAACTCTCAAGCACTTAGTCCTTTCCAGGAACCCTATCGCCTGCACCTTTGCCAGCGACAGTCATGAATATGTATTTGAAGTAGGCACTCAGGGTAAGATTTTCCAACATCTTCTGGTCTGTTTCTGCCAGGAGCCACGGTGTAGACATATCAATGCCGTTAACTTGAGCTAGACCAGTAATACCTGGGCGAGCAGCTAATACTCCCCGTTGTTCACGCTCAGCAATCAACTCTTCCTGATTGAACAAACTAGGCCTTGGCCCAACCAGGCTCATTTCGCCCTTCAGAACATTCCATAACTGGGGCAACTCATCCAGTTTGGTTCGGCGGAGAAAGTGACCGAAAGACGTAATCGAACTGGCACTTGCCAAGTGACTAGCCACAGAGGCAGTCTCTCTTTTCATTGTTCGAAACTTCATCAACGTAAACGGATTTTTATTACGCCCTACCCGCTCTTGGCGAAAAACCGGCGAACCAGTGTCAAAAAAACCAATAACCAACAGAATCAATAACAGTGGGAATCCAAAAAGTAACCCCAACAACGAAAAGAAAAAATCGAATAACCGAATCAGCATTCATTCTCCGAAATAAAACAGCGGCGAAGACCTTCTTCCACCGAAATTGGCGGCTCCCAGCCCAATAAATTACGTGCTTTGGAAATATCCACCTGCAATGAGCCCAATAACCGCTGGGCAACCGCCTTTTTACCCATCAAACTGGCGCCAAACATCAACATACCTGTAGGCACAGGAACCAGGCGCACAGGTTTGCCCATTGCCTGGCCAACACCCTGCAGCAACTCGGTAGTAGAGATATCTTGACCATCACCAGCGAGGAAGACCTGGTTGGCCGCAGCGGGGTGATCAATGCAAGTAGCAATTAAATCCAACAGGTTATCCAGCGCGACGAGTGAGCGCTTGTTATGGAGTGCGCCCAAAGGTAGCGGCAATCCTTTGTCCACTAACTTGATTATTTTAGCAAAGTTGCCTTTTACTCCTGGCCCATATACAAGTGGCGGGCGAACAATTACAACCGCCATGTCGGAATCACGAGAAAGCTCCCGCAACGCCTGCTCCGCTTCCATTTTAGAAATACCGTAAGAATCCTCCGGTGCAGGGGTATCTTCTTCACTGAAAGACGCCCCTTTTGAGGTTTGTTCGCCATTAACCTTGATAGAGCTCAGATATACAAAACGCTTCACACCAGCTTCAACTGCCTGGCGCGCAAGGTTAAGGGTACCCTCTACGTTAACCTTTCGGAACTCCGCGAGAGGGTCTGTCGCCCCATCTTTCATAACGTGGGCCCGCGCAGCACTGTGAACGACGGCATTCACGTTCTGTAAAGTCCCTCGCCAATCGGTATGCCCATCAATATCACCAACCACTGGCCCAATATCGGAGGCGGCTTGCGAACGTACTGGTGCTACTATCTGGAACCCCCTACCAGTAAGTCGTTTGACAAGACCAGAGCCAACAAACCCCGTCGCCCCGGTAGCCATCACTTTACTCACTTCCGCGACTCCCTAAGCGCAACTATATCTCCCGCCATCTCATCCATGATTGCCTTCCGAGAGAACTGGGTGACAAACTGCTCTCGTGGTTTGTCTATGATCTCGAGTCTATTAAAAGCTTCGACTGCTTCAGCATCTGCACAGGGAGAAAACACTTCTGCGTTATCAAGATTCTCCTTTACGAAATTGGCTGCGTAGCCTGCGACCCCGGCCCATATTGGCTTACCCAGGGCACCGTATTCAAATAATTTAGAGGGCAAGACTTTGCGGAATGCATCGTAATCATTTAGGTGCAAAAACAACACGTCAGCGTTCTTGTAGATCTCAATCAACTCCTCGCGTGCAACCGGTGGTTCCAGCACCACATTCGTACAACCGGCTTTCGTGATGGCATCCTCCAACTGACGAATCCGGCCACCCCCGCCAATCAAACGGAACTTGACACGGCCTTCCATTTTCTTTGCCAACTGGGGAATAATATTGTGGAGGCCCTGACCTTCTCCCATGTTACCGGCATACACCACCTCAACAATCTCACTGTCACGAGCCTGAGATACTTCAGGTACAACTCGTAAAAACTCATCATCAATGCCGTTCGTGAACACAACCTTGAAAACCTTCGGATAGCGAGACTCGAAATAAGGCAGAAAGCCAGCCGAAACCACATTCAATCGATCAGCCCTGGAGATTGTCCATCGCTCAACAGCGCCGAATAAAGGTTTCATCAACCACGCAAGTTTGCGTGGCAGAACATCTTTAATCGTATCTACGAAAATATCCCGAATATCCAGATAAAGTGGCGCTTCAAGTTGGCGAGCCATTTTGGCGCCCAACGCAGCCGTCATAAGACGGGAGGAACTGGCAAAAACCATATCGTATTCCTTGTTCCTGACAAACTGCTCGACCTTTTTTGAGTAAGCCAGAAATGCCCTTGATTGATCAATCATGCCACTTTCATGAGCTGGCAATCGCACCCTTTTGATCGTTAGATTTTGAGTCACCTCTTCTTCAGGCGCCTCAGCACTATAGCCTGCATAACGGTTTGGAAGTGTTGTTACAACATGAACTTCGCTATCTGCAGGCAATGTTCTCAGAAGCGATTCAACCAGCGCAGTATTACGAAAAGAGCCAGCCGACAAATCCGGCTTGAAATAGAAGCTTAACAGCAGGACTTTCAAAAGGAACTCCAAGTAATTTGAGTATTGAGTTTAGGACTACTAAGCTCCAGAAGAAGCTTCTGATTACTCATTGAAACACCAAAATGAGGATGCCAGGAACTCCTTACCAAGCGCGCGTCACCACCCCAAATCTCCAGTATCATGGTTCGACCACCCGGTAAACTCGCTTTAAAGCGGGACTTTCCTTCCGGCTCAACTAGCACTGAAGGATGAAAGTGCAGATGAGCAACGGCCCGTTGAAAACATCCGTGCAGCTCATCTTCAATCTGCAGGGCCTCATTAGTAACCAGCCATCGACGATGATGAACCACTTTTCCTGGCAAGCGCTTATAGCCATCGTGTCCGGCCTGCAGATGGACCAGGCCCTCGCTTTCCTGTATATCGATGTTAGAAGGCCTTGCCCGCCTCGCGACCCGGAAACCTGCCCAGACCTCTGATGAATTCTCACCATCAACTTCAACCGTATTATGCGCCGAAGTAGAGCGTTGACGGTGCCGCTCCACATCGTCTCCGTATTGAGATATGCCGGAATTAACCAAAACCCTATGGCGGAAAAGGCTGAGCTCAAAACTGAGAGTGTCAGCATGGGCATGGCCCGGCTGACAATCTGGCCCAACAGGCGCCACGTCTACCAGCAACCGATGGCCCTCAGGCCAATCAATAACGGCATAACCACTGGCATTCAGCCATCTACTATGCAGCTTTCGGGGCATAGGGTCGGGTGGCGAAGCAATACCAAGTTGCTCACCGTAAGTCTGTAAGTCCCTATAAGTTGGGGCAATTCCTAACGTAGCGTCATTAAAGAAAGCTATTTCGCCGTCCGGATGGATCATGGCCCTAAGCCATTCAAGACCTTTGAGGAAGCGAGTACTCCATACCCTGGCTCGTTGTTCCAGCTCGGGCATACCACTCGCTGTCCTTAAAGCAATTAGATCCGCCAAGTCCCAGAGGAGAGTGGCATGGTACATTGGAGAGAGCTCGAAATGCGCTCCATCATCCAGAAATTGCTCTTTCAGTTCTTCATCCAGCAACTTTAAACCTCGTTTGAGCCAATAATCACCCTGTTCTCCACCCAGAAATACACCAACAAACGTCAGGGCTTTGGCATTCGCAAAGAGATGATTCCCGAGAATATGAAACTCAAGTTGCTGCTCCAGAACATCTGCTTGGCAAGCAAGAGACCATAACCACTCAGGCTTGACCTGCTCCGGTTCCAACCGACTGAAATACTTCACCCAATTAACCAATCTCAGGGAAAGGCAGTAGGGCTCCCATCCATTACCCTGCAAAGGAGGGTTTCCTGCTATCCAAGCGTCAACCAAGTGCTCACAGAGCAAAGGGCGGAGCTCGGCCCCCTTTGCGTTGAGATCATCCTGATAGTGCAGGTTGTATAGCCACAACTTTGGAAAGGAAGAATCGTTCCAATTGCCGCTAAAACGAGCAACCTGACCGAGAAATTCAAAGGTCTCACCGCTATCGGTTGAAGGCTCCACAAATGCTGCAAAGGGCCAACTTGCCAAAGCTTTTCTAAAGACAGGTTCCTGCTGTGCTTTAAGGCGAGGTTTACGAATTCGGTAGTAAACCTGGTAGAAAAGCTGCCGGAGTTTCAGGTAACGAACGGTATGTAAAAGCAAGCACCAACGCTTCATTATTTCTCAGACTGTTTGCGGAAGGAATTTAACTAGGCCGAAAATTCAACCACAAAGCAGCCTCTCTAAGTTAGCCACAATGCGCTCACCGGTTTTGCCGTCCCAAAGCACAGGTATGCCGCCCTGTTTCCAGTCACCGGAAAACAGACGCTCTAAGGCTGGAGCAAGTGCAGCAGGGTCGGTGCCAATCAGTTCATTGGTGCCCTGCTCCACCGTTTCTGGCCGCTCAGTATTATTTCTGAGCGTCAGGCAGGGAACACCCATCACGGTGGTCTCCTCAGTAATACCGCCGGAATCCGTAATCACCGCTTTCGCGTGCTTGACCAGATAATTGAACTGTAGGTAGGGCTGAGGTTCTGCCAGAATGAAATTTTCTGGCAAATCAATCATATCCCTAAGGGTTTTAGCAGTACGCGGATGCACAGGGAACACAACTGGTAAACCACGGGTATTACGTCCGATGGCCTGCAACATCTCGGCAAAAGCCCCAGCGGAATCCACATTCGCGGGGCGATGCAAAGTCACAACAAAGTATTGGCTGGGTTTGAGCTTATACCTTTCCCAGAAATCTGGCGGGCTAAATCTGGGCATGTTGGCCATAAGCGTATCGATCATGGTGTTACCCACGAAAAAAATCCGCTCTTCTTCAACGCCGGATTTCCGAAGATTGCCACCAGCCCACTCACTGGTCGTGAAAAACCAGTTGGTAATACTATCCGTGACCATCCGGTTGATTTCCTCCGGCATGCTCCAGTCTCCGGATCGAATACCCGCTTCCACATGAGCAACCGGAATCCGCAACTTCTGAGCCGTAATTGCACACGCCATCGTAGATGTTACATCGCCTACAACCAGGCACAGGGCACCAGGTGCTTCCAGAAGCATGCTTTCATAGCGGGTCATAATGCCGGCAGTCTGTTCTGCCTGGGTGCCACCGCCTACCTCAAGATTCACATCCGGCTCAGGAATACCCAATTGCTCAAAAAAAGCCCCTGACATACTCGCATCGTAGTGCTGGCCAGTATGAATAAGGCGGTAGCTCAACTGACCACCCTCCTGCTGGCGGGCCTGTAAAGCCCGAATAATCGGAGCAATCTTCATGAAATTCGGGCGGGCGCCTGCAATGATATCAATCAGCATCAGCTCTGTTTCCTCAGTTGTTCTGCGACTTCCAGAGCTACCCGGGACACCTCAAAAATCTCTTCCCGAGGTATGGGCGACTGCCCACCACCAGAAACCACCTTCACAAATTCATTTGCGCAAGCACTCTGCCCCTTATCCTGGCGCCACAGGCGGTTATCTCTTGCACCTGGCCAGCCATAGGTTTTGAGCTTGCGGAAGTTATCCAACTGCAGCACCCGGCTTGCGCAGAATACTTCCAGCCGTTCTTTGGGAAAGCTTTTGTCGCCGTTAGCAAGATAATGAATGGTGCCGACGGAGCCATCTGCAAAGGTCAGGGTGATGGTAGCTCTATCTTCAGTAATTTCGACAGCGGGATGGCGCCCAACAGCAATACTGTGGTGGCCGGTAATGGGCGCTCCCACCAAGTGCCTCAACAGATCAATAAAATGACACGCCTCGCCCACAATACGGCCGCCACCGACCTCCGGATCCTGTGTCCAGTGGTCCACAGGAATAGCGCCGGCATTTACCGTCATCACCATATTCTTAGGCTCAGCTACTGTCTCTAGAAGCGCCTTAGCAGTGACCACATGGGGGGCAAAGCGACGATTAAAACCAATCATCAGTAATAGTTCTGGTCGTCCGGCAGCTTCTGCCTCAATTTTCTTCAGTTCCTCATGGGTTAAACAAAGCGGCTTTTCGCAGAAAATATGCTTGCCTGCCCTCAACCCATCAAGCACCTGCCGGGCGTGACTATCATGGCGGGTGGCAATAACCAGCGTGTTAACAGATGCATCTTCCATTAACGCCTTGCCATCAGTGGAGGCCTGCCGGAAGCCATGTTTCCTGCCGTAATGAACAGAACTCACTCCGGCACCACTGACTACGGTATGCATTTCCGCCCCCGCAGCCTTGAATGCAGGAATAAGCACCCTCCCCGCATAATTGCCCGCACCGAGGAAACCGACAGTTGCCTTTCCGGCAGCCGATGCCCTGTTCACCACTCCAACATCACCAACAGTTTCTTCACTATCTGTAAGCGACACCACCCGAGGACCCACGCCTTGCTGCTGCGGGTATTTCAACAGAATTCCCAAAGACGATTCACCGGAAGACAAAAGGTCGTAGGCTTCTTCTGCCTGTTCCAGGCTAAAGCGGTGGCTGATCAAAGAATCTATATCCAGGAGACCAGAGGCCATCAGATCCAACACCGCCTCGAAGTTACGCTGCTCTGTCCAGCGCACAAAGCCAACAGGATAATCCTGGCCGCCCTCCTCATAGGCTGGGTCGTACCGACCAGGTCCGTAGGAACAACTGACCTGAAAGCTGAGTTCTTTCTCGTAAAAATCCGCCCTGGACAGTTCCAGTCCGGTGACACCAACCAACACGATACGACCACGTTTACGACACATGGTCGCAGCCTGACTGACTGGCTCATTGCTCTTGGTAGACGCGGTAATAATTACCGCATCAACTCCTCTCCCCCGGGAAAATCCCGCTGCAGCGGCCAGTACATCCTCGCCCTGGCCCGGGTTCACTACCTCTGCACCGAATTTGCGGGCCAGTTCCAGACGGGCTGAATCGAAGTCAACACCCAGAACCCGGCAACCCTGCGCCCTCAGCATCTGTACAGTGAGCAAACCAATCAGGCCAAGGCCGGTTACCACCACACATTCGCCAAGCGTGGGTTTTACCAACCGAATACCCTGGAGCCCAATAGCCGCCAAAACTGTAAAGCTGGCCTGTTCATCAGTCACTCCATCGGGTATTTTCGCACTCAGGTTTTTAGGCACGCACACAACCTGCGCATGCCCGCCATTACTAACAATGCGCTCCCCCGGTGCTATACCATCAACCCCGTCGCCAACCTCAGCTACAGTGCCGACATTGCAATACCCCAGCGCCAGAGGCTGATCAAGCTTGCTTTGAACAGCATCCAAAGTTGTTGCCAGGCCATCTGTACGCACCTTGTCCAGCACCATGCGCACTTTGTCCGGCTGCTGGCGCGCCTTGTCAAGCCAGTTTGCCTTGCCAAAATCCACCAGCATTCGCTCGGTTCCGGCGGAGACGAGAGTATGTGAGGTATTAACCAGAATATGACCGTTTCGCATAGAAGGGGCGGGTACATCCGTCACTGTTGTTTTGCCGGTTTTCAGGCTTTGTAGAATCTGTTTCAAAACTCGAATCCTTGGGTCAGACTAAACCGTTGTCCATCTGTATTTCTTGGCATCGGGGAAAAAACGTAGTTCCTGTTTCGCAGACAACACCATATCTTTAATCTCCAGCATTAGTGCCGTAGACACTCTGATTTCATCGATATTTCGCCTGCATTTATCCCGATGCAGGTGTTGGAGTATGGCCTTTCCATGGCCTACATCCTTGGGTCTGTATTTTTCGCGTAGGTAACGATGCCCTTTCCAGAAACGGGCCTCTCGGAAATCCGTAATTGTCACGATCAAGTCGTCCTGGTTGAACGAAACCGTTTCATTAATTCCCTCGAATGGCTCAGCCCGCGAAGTAAGTATAAGGTTGATCAAATCGCCATTGCTGGATGTAATGGATACCGAAAGGTTGTCGTCCGGAGCCTCTTGGTCAGCTACAGAGAGCCGGACATCAAGAAACTCCGGAAGTGTCTTGGTGAACAATAAATGCATACTTAAGTCCAACCAATGTCCCAGATTTCCACATACCCGCGTTCCTTCCGACGGTTCACGATACCAATGGTCACTCTCAATAAAATGTCCCACAACAAAGCAACTAAGCGTGAATGGCGAATCCATCCCGGCGTTGAATCGCTTGAGTGTATCAATCGCCTTACTGAACGGACGGTTGTACCCGACATATATCTCTGCCTTGTGCTCTGATATCGCGGCCCCTAAAGCACTAAACTGATCCCAGTTTACTGATAGCGGTTTTTCAACATAGGCAGCGACACCGTGGCGCAGTGCTTGTAAGGCATATTCCGAATGACTCGCATGATTGGAGGCTATGTACACCACATCAAGATCCGAATAATCAAAATCCTCAACAAGGCTTACAGGTGAAGCGACCTTGTAGAACTCACAAAAGGAATCAAGGGCATTTACATTCGGATCATAGGCTCTGGTAAAGCGGTAACTGCCTGACTTTCCGAGGAAATAACCAACCGTAGCAAAGGCAAACTGACCACAGCCGATAATCCCAACGTTGAGCTTTTGCCTATTAAGCCTTCCGACCCTTAGCCTACTTATCGACCGGCCTAACAACCTGTAACGGCCAACCAATTTGTAGAGAGTGCGAGAAAAGCCGTAAATTCGGTAAAACCGGTATACCTTGAGTAATTTCAAATACACTATTTCAACCCTCAGCCCCGACAACGCTCGACAGTACTGCCAAAAACCTAAAAAGCGGCCAGACTCCGGTACTGCCGGCAACATCAAAATTTTGTTAGCCGCATGTAACCCCGATCAACACATCCTAGCAGCCCGGTTAGCAGCGCATTGTTGTTCAATATCTAATGAATCAATTCGCTCTCAGCACCGCTCGATAAGCCTCAAAATGTTTCTCTGCGCAGGCCCTAACATCCAACTCAGACACAACCTTCGCCCTCGCTGATTTACCAAGCCGCTTGCGCATGGGTTCATCTACTACAAGTTCGCACACATGGCGTGCCAACGATTTGTGATCGCCGACCGGACAGATATAGCCACACTCCCCGTCTCTGACATACTCGGGCACATCTCCGACATCCGTAGATACAACGGGCAACTCCATCGCCATTGCCTCCCATACAGAAATGGGAGAAGACTCAGAGAGAGAACTACACACGTAAATATCAAATCGCTCTAGAAAAGGGCGCACATCGTCACATCCACCTAGAAAATCGACATTATCTATTCCCAACTTAATGATTAGAGCCTGCAGGGAATCAAAATATCGCTGTTGATTTGAAAAGACATTTCCCAAAATGGCGAATTGAACATTGGCAATTTTACTATTCACCTCGGCGGCCATTCGAATGAAGACTTCAATCCCTTTTACCGGACTGGGATTACCCACAAGTCCAACCACTACTTTACCCTCCCAGTGACTTGGAATTACTTCATCAGAGAAGGACCGGGACACATATCCTCGGCAAAAAACTCTCGTGTCGACCGATGAGGGAATTACAAACCTTGGACGATCATTACTAATCAAGGGCTCATAGTAATGTTTTGACCGGTTTGAGGCAAAAATGAATCCGTCGCCAAAACGACTAAGGGCACGAAATATCCATAGGATAAAGGCAGGCATAGACGTATCATTGAGATGCCACAGTACGGGAATCCTGGCTAACTTACTGGCCAAAATACCTTTGAACTGCCAGCTACCGCCGGCCACATATATAATGTCCGCCCTATGCCTACGGAAACTAATTGCTAATAACACAATTTCCAAGGGAAAAAACAAAATATACCGTAAGGCAACCAGCTTTTCCTTGGTGATTCTTGTTAGTGGCAACAATCTGAACCTAATTCCTTTCTGCTTAAGCTTTTCCTGAAAGTTATTCGAATTGTCGCGAGGAATTAAAAATAGATTATCATCAGAGAACTCGACACCCCCTACTACAAGATTTATCAGATAAATCTGAGGACCGCCAAGCTTACCTTCCTCCAAAACACTTACAATTTTCAAAAATCACCACTCCATCGAAAACTTAACCTGACGCCCCACCTGCATACAAAAATTAATGGAATATAATGGCACGTACTGGTTGAATCCAAACATTTAAAATCTCAGACATTATTACAAAATTCCCACATATAGGCTCCCACTATTAGCCGATATTCTACTCAGCTGCTATTAGCCAAACATAATTTCCTCCATAGCCCTACGCAATCGAGTTCGAATCTGTGGCATTTGTTGGCGCAGGCTCAACCGGAGAGCCTCACGGTTTTCAATAACGAAAGAGATCTTCTCTATAAGTTTATGCTTATCAATTTTATTTATATCAACTACACACGAACCTATACCATCTATGCCAGCAAGAATCCCTTGAGACTTCGTGCCATGATAAGAAATATTTACTGAAGGAACAGAACATGACAAAGAAAATATAACCGAATGAAGTCTGGTGCCAACAAAGATATCCATTTTCGAATACATACACCTAAGCTGAGAGGGAGACCAATCCCCTTCGTGGAAAATTACACTATCCTCATATCCCGTTCCCGCAAAAGCATTCACAATCTCTTGAGACATCTTAATGTCGTTATGGCCTAAATAAGAATTATCAACAATGACCTGAGGAAATATTCTCACAACCGCGCCATGAGTATCGACTAAATATTTGACAGATTCTATTAAACTATTTTTATACTCCAGAGCCCTAATTTCCCTTTCACGATCGTCCTCTAAATATTTAAAGTCATGATCGACAACCGTGAAACCTACGTTAAATTGGCGTCTATCGATATCGATCGCTCCCGCCTCATCGACATCTGAACCAAGATAAAACGCAGTATCAGGAACTATGCCAAAGGGCACTTCGTTACACAGCTCAGAAACTGGCTCATACTTATCCAAGCATAGAGACTCTCTTAGATATATTCCTGAAACATTCTTCAACGCAGTTTTAAAAATATACCGGTTAACCACCCCCTCCACAGGACCTAACGACTGACTAAATATATAAACTCGTTTCCCGTAGCGTCTCGCCAACATGAAAGGGTACAACAACCTAACCAGAGACAAGGTTTGCCTAACACTGGTATTCTCCGTGAACAAGAAGCTACCGCCTTTACTTATTATTACGTCAGATTCAAGAAAATCTGCCAGCGCACTTATCTCCTCTTTATTTAAAAACAGATTTACGTATTTCCTATTTTTACTTATCAAAAGCATGCTATATCTGAAGAAATCTAAAATAAACGACAAGCTTCGCGTCCATTTCCCCCATCCAAAAAGATAAGGCACGGGCTCTCCAAAAAGTGCAGGATGAACTTTCTCGGCATGTCTCCTGATTATTTCATGTTCTTTATTTAACCGTTGATCCCCCACCCTGTACGTCGAAAACATTTTTATGTCAGCATCAGAGTCCAGATCGCGGACAAGTTTCGAAGTAGCAACTATTATGGCTGCATCACCCTTGTTTTTGTCTGTGTAACAATGTGTTATTGCGTATTTCATCAGTCAAGCACGCCTTTTAAAAAATAACGGGACCACTTATTTGGGCTAAAATTATTCAGATCACAAGCAACATACCAGGAGAAAACGGAATATAACGCTACGATAATTTTACATACCACGTTGGCAGTCTCAACGCAAAAGTGGAAAGCCGTACTCCACCTTAGTTGTTTTTTGTTCATGGACTTCCAGAATCGTTTTAAAAGAACATCAATATCTCAAGCCATGCAGAAAATCCGACCACTACGGGAGCACATGACCGACCTTTTTATTTCTAAAATTTAGACGGAAACTTGTTAGAACCTTCTTTAGAAAGAGTTAAAAACGGAAAGACTAAGATAGAAACGATAAGGGAAAAAAATATAGATCGGTTCAGAAGATAGTCGCCAAAAACCATCAGCATAAACAAGCTACCTATAAATATATAGGCACCTAAAAATCTCATCTTTTTCACTATCAAAATCAAAGAAACAGACAATAGGGAGAAAAACATTATAGATAAAAAATAATAGTTCCCGAATGCTTTTACATGTTCTGCGAGAAATGTAGGAGCATTAAATGCTGATATACTATAAGATGCTTCCTTATCTATCATCTCGAACCCAAGAATTTTCTTTAATATCCAAAAGTAGTCGTAAGAAGGGGGCTCGTCATAATAAAGCGACAGAACTTCGAAACCAAAAGTTAAGTATCCATACAGCCAAGAGAACGCTACTGAGTCGATTCGACTCCCAAGAAACTCAATGATAGCGTCATCGCCGCTTCCTCTCGCTGCCAATCTTAATTGGCCGAAGATCGTGAATGACAGAGCAGTAAATATTAAAAATAACGCAACGTAGAAAATTGACTTCCAATTAAGACTTCCACTCGAAAGAACTCGATACGAGTAAAATATTAGCAAAAAGCTAAATACTCTAACGATGTCACCTCTTTTTACGTGAAGCACTCCAGAAATAATAACTATTGCCAACACCGCTAGAACTACGTATTTTTTCCTTACATAAGGGATAAATATTATCAATAACCATTGGAGTATCGCCGATATTCCAGACCAACCAGGAACAACATATTTATCCCCGGTAGCATCAATTCCATAATCAAAAATTCTGAATCCCACGTTCAAACCAATAAAAATCTTGACGAGAACGTATAGACTTAAAACTGCCACATAAAATTTACTAACTTTAAGTTTTGGGATACCGGTCAGTTTCAGACTCCGAACATTAATTGATTCGAAGAATGCCAGTATCAAAACCATAACAATGGGTGCAAATAACAAAAAATACAAGTCATCTGACCCTTTTACGGTCTGCTTGTAGCTAGCGTTAATTGTATTTAAGAATAAAGCACCAAAAAAGGTTAATGAAAAAAGAGACCAAACTCGTATATTTGTTTTTATTATCCTTGAAAATGAATACACAAATCCCAGAAATGACACAAAATACAACGCAAAGTTAAAAATATTGATCCTGTTCTCAGACTCAAAAACAATAGCCGGATATAGACATAGAATGAATATCGCAACTCCTGATAAAAACAGCCGACGAACTAGCTTTTGCAAATTAACTATTTCGGTCATTAGGAATTAACTCGGGCGTCATGAACGGTCTAGTCGACGAAAATGGACGACAATCTTCCACATTCACAAGAGCTTTGGCGTAGATTTTTGACAAAACATTCGAGTAAACCATCCGTAAGTTACCGTGCCTGCCGCACAAATCAACGCTCTAACCAACCAATCTACTGAAATCAACTTCTTGCAGATTCCAACGCTCTGATTCCCCTCTAGTTTGGACGTTGAGGCTTTAGAAAAGTCCCGAAGTTTTTGAGGACCGCGCTCCTACGTAAAATCTACGGAAGATTTCAGAGAGGATACGCCCCAGATTTCATAGAAAGGCGCCATTTATAGTGCAAAAGTTAAGCAATTTGTGATTGAAGGAGGGCTCTGGGGTTTTCTACAGCCTCGCTACCAATCCAGCGAAGCGTGTTTCGAAACCTAACTGTATCAACAATAATTTTCTAAGGTATAAGCAGTCGCACAATATAAATACCACATTGTCTCAGCATAGGATGCTTACTTGTAGTCGCACTAAATTACACCGCACACTAATACGTTACAAAAATTAATTGCGTACGTTTCAGGGGTTGTCTTAGTAATATTTACGATGGTCGATAATCTCAGATACTAATTTGGGTTCTTCATCGGGCCGCTCTCAATTACCTAAAATCCTGTTTGATATCCATTTCACCACCTGTATCATCGTATATAAAGGGTTCGTTATCTTCACACTTTGCCACAAACCAATCCACTTCTTTAAGTTCTCCGGGCTCTAGATCGCTCACACTCTCTATATTATATTTTTCAAATACGAGTCCTGAACGAGAGTGTGTCGGGTCATTAAAATGCCGCCTGTAAAGCCAATGAAAAGCATACCTCTCTGCGTCCTCTTTCATTTCATGCGACATTCTCAGATCACCCATTGAGGCCCGACGCAGCATGTTAAGATAGTCGCCTTTAGACTCTGGCTCAAAAACGATGCCCTTATTACTAGCATTTGACTTGCCTGCTTGTATTACTGGCACCCCAAAATAGGCAAGTTCAAGTGCCATCGTTGAGGCGTAAAGCAAGGTAGCCTCGCAAATTTCAGAAATCTGGTAGCTGTTCACAGAGTGATCAGGCGCCAATAAAAATATATTTGGCGGCAGCTCAGGCATTATTTTCTTTATAACATCCTGAATTGTTTCCTGCTTACTGTGAATCTCCGCCGGATGGGCCCTTATAATCAGATCAAATTCACTATGTTCCTTGAACCAGGTTAATGTTTCCTCAAGAAACTCAGTTATCGTTGGAAACGAATCACTATAAGAAAACGTAGTGCCATCCCAAGGTATATTAGGAAAGAGGCCGAACTTTAGCGAATCTGATCGAAACCCTATCAGCTCCTTAACATTATCATTTGGCGTAGAATCTATGGAACTATAGTAGTTTACGTGATCAACGGATGAACTGGGATTTCTTTTCTCGTAAAAATACTTTTTTACTTTATTTTTCTGTTGATCCGTTAGGATTAGTCTATTCCAATGCTGAACTGGTTCGATGGCTCTTTCATGTAAGTACGACATATTTCTGCTGGCAATGATGTTGCCACCAATGTAACCTCGAGCCCAGACAATGGATTCTATATTTTCTTCAATGCACGCCTCTAGAGCGCCACCCCAAGTGCTATAAACACCATGAGATGTAAGAACGAATTTCGGATTTACTTTAGAAATAAGGGCTTTAGTAGCCTCATATGAGTAAATTGTGCTTTTAGCGTACTCCCTGGCCAGTCCTTCGTACTTATTCAGATCAACATCACTACTCAGAAGATAGCGCATTACAGCACTTTTTATATGCTTACCTAGATCTACGCCCTTATAATTCAAGGAAAACAGGGTTTCTTTTCTTACTTCATCAACATAGTTATTCACTTCTGAAACCAGTTTCTCGTCAATCAACTCTTTATAACTATGGTTTTTTACAGAGAAACTCTCTTCAAAACGTTCTGCTTCTTTTTTGCATAAAGCACAATTCACCGAAAAGTTCTTTAGTGTCGTGACGTTATCACACTTCTTCAGGAACTGGTCGCAAATAAGGGCATGAATTTCGTAGCCTCTAAGAGCAAAAGCATATGAATATATGCCTTCAAATAAATTGGATACCGGCGAGACACGAATTGGAAGGATCAAAATATTACCTTTCGATTTTTCCGGAAGGCTTTTTCCCTCCCTCATTTTTTTAAATGCCTCAAAGGGGTCTGGCTTATTTCTATATCGGACAGCTATAAGCCAACTGGAAAAGATATTTAAAACCTTTCGAAGCATTCGACAACCACCTGTTTTGAACAATTATTTCAAAGATAACCTGAGTTTATTTAAACGGTCGGAGTTAATACGGCAATCGTATAGAGGCAGTCATCACCAAACTCCCCACCCGCCGTCTACTCGTAGTACTTGACCCGTAACATACGCTGCCATATCGCTGGCCAGATAGGCTATGGCCCCCCGGAAATCATCCTCGATAGCCATGCGTCCCAGAGGGGTACGACTCTCGTAACGCTTTACAAAGCTTTCGGGTTGCCCTCGTACTACCCCACCAGGTGATATTGCGTTAACACGAACGTTCGGCCCCAGCGTAGTGGCTAGCCAACGGGTAAACTGGATCACGCCGGCCTTGGAAGCACCGTAAGCCGCTGGGTTGGCCATTGATGTCCCCTCATACAGTGACCAGTCCGGTCCATATTCCCCATAGATTGAAGCGATATTGACAATGCTTCCGCAATGGCTCGCACGCAAAGCCGGCGTGAACAACTGGCAAAGATGAAAAACTGATGTCAGATTGACCTCAAGCGCTCGTCGCCATGTTTCGACGGTCTGATTTTCAAAAGGTTCTGACCAACCTTGTAACCCCGACGTCCCTACAAAAGCAGCGTTATTAACCAGCAAATCAAGTGTTCCTTTGTTTTCGAGAACTCTCTTGGCTAGTGCATCACGCTGATCAGAAACCTCTAAGTTACAATACTCGGGCTGTACACTTACCCCGTAACGTTCAGCCATTGCCTTGGCAAGTGCAGGAAGGTTGGTATCAGGAAGGTCCACCAAAATCAGATCGGCCCCCATCTCAGCAAGAGTCTCTGACATCACACGCCCCAACCCTCCGGCTGCACCGGTTACAAGAGCGCGCCGTCCGGTCATACTCATTAGCTCACTCAAGTTGGTCATGCTGACTCCTCTAGCCGCTTCCGCATCAAAAATTCCGCAATCTCAAAGTCGTGCAGTGTATCAATGTCGATGGCTCGCTCTACCGGAACTTTTGCTGCGCGTACACATCCTGAAAACAGAGAACGTCCAGACAGTATGAAATCAGGGCTGGCGACATAGGCAACGGTGGTTATATCAAAAGCTTCAGGCGCATCTTGCCGTCGAGTGACGTAGCCATCAAGGTTGTTAATCAACCTGGCTTTACCATCAGTTTGAATACTGACCATATTGAACCAGGGATTTCGATGAGCGGGACTGACTGTCAGAACTACATCAGCTTTTTCGTTTGTGTAGATCCTAAGGCAGCGTTCAATATCTTCGGGTAACCGAAGGGGGGCTGTTGTAGGCACAGATACAAAGACATCCGGCAAACATTTCTCAGTGTCTTGAAGGTAAGCGAGCGCATGACGCCATGCATCCATTTCAGAGGAAGTGTCGCTTGCAAGTTCAGACGGCCGCAAAAAGGGTACGTCCGCACCGAATCCTCGCGCTATCTCAGCGATTTCCTGCGAATCTGTCGAAACAATGACACGCTTTATCTCCGGCACGCCAAGTGCCTGTTCAATTGCCCAGCCGATCAATGGCTTACCAACGAAGGGGCGAACATTTTTTCCAGGCAACCCCTTGGACCCGCCACGTGCAAAAATAAATGCGGTGATATTCGTCATGCATTTGCCTCTTTTGAAACCAAGCTGATCTGCCGCCCATTGTTCTCTACCGATCTTTTCGCCGCATCTATAATGTTTAGTACTGCAAGTCCGTCTGCGCCCATTGCCGCAATCGGAGGAGTCTCTCCAGAGGCAACTGCACCTAAAAATAATTTCATTTGGTCCCGGTAGCTTGCGTCACGATCAGCTTTTTTCTCCGCTAAGACCTGCCACTGATTGTTTTCAGCGGAGAAAAGAGAAACCTGTCCAGCTACAGCGTCCCAACGCAATGTTCCCGCTTCAGCAATTGCAGTACAGGAACGTGTCGCATCACGCCGCAAAAAATCCATACCGACGCTACCCACAACACCACTGTCAAACCCCAAATTCAGATAAGCGCTATCCTCGACGTCAACGTCTAGAGCACCAAGTTGCCCGCTCCAACCACTAACCCAGTCAACTTCACCGAAAACCCAACGCAACATATCCAACTCATGGCTAAGCTCCAATAGAACGCCACCACCGAGATCACGCCGAGCTGAAACTGTCTGCCGATAATCACTTTTGGGACGCCAGCTAGGTAAATACTGGCCGATTTCACATCTAACAGACTGTACTTTTCCAATACGACCTTTAATGAGCTCGGTTCGGAATCGTTGCAGTGTTTCAAGCATCCGGAGATTATAGCCAACTTGAACGAGAACACCTTTCGCTGCACAGTCTGACAAAAACGTCTCAACACCAGCAGTTGAAGCCGCAAGCGGTTTCTCAATCAATAAGTGTGCTCCACAACCCGCAAGGGCGTGAGCAGTCTCCAGATGAAAAGGCGCTGGAGATGCAATAACCGCCACTTGGGGCGCAAAAGCGCACGCTTCGTCCAGTCTTGTGATACAGCCATCGGCATGGGGAACGGGTTTACTACAGTCATTGTGCCGCAGTATCAGGATTTCAGTATCAGGCAGCGCCTCGCGAAGTAGGCGAAGGTGCCGAGCACCAATGCTGCCCAGCCCTGCAACAAGTGCGCGGCGAATCATAGAATCTATCCTTTTTACGCATAACTTATGGTGGGGAGGTTGCGGTAAGCGAAGAGCCGGCTGTTATTTAGCTGCATCCATTTGTGCCCTGTTAAAGTCATCCAGCCGCCCTATATCCAACCAATACTCATGTATCGGGAACATATTAACGGACCTGCCAGCATCAATATGTTGCTCAAGCAGTGTGGGCATATCAATTCGGGTTCCAGGTTCTACACTTTTTACGATTTCAGGGTTAAGGAGATAAATACCGGCGTTTACAAAAAACTTATGCACAGGTTTCTCAACCATTGACTTAATCTTAGTGCCCTCGCTAGTAATGACACCATAGGGTACTTGGTACTCGTACTCCCGCACACACATGGTCGCAAGGCTTTGGTGATTTTCGTGAAACTCAAGAAAACTGTGAATGTTCAAAGACGTGAGAAGATCGCCATTCATTATAAACAGGGGAAGATCAATTTCTCCGTGAGGCAAGAGCCCCAGAGCGCCACCGGTACCCAGCGGCTCGTCTTCGTGAATATACTGAATGGATACGCCCCATTTTTCTCCACTGCCAAAATAGTCTCTGATGACTTCCGGCATGTAATGGGTGGATATATAAAAACGGTGAAAACCGGCATCTACAAAGTTCTGAAGAATCTGCTCCAAGATGGGCTTGTCGCCCACTTTCAACATGGGTTTGGGGCAGTTGTTAGTCAGTGGTCGCAGTCGGGTACCAAAACCTCCCGCCATGAGGAACACCGGGTTGTCATGGCGGTGCTTGTTCAGCAGATCATGCAAGTTCGCGAGGCCAACAACTTTTTGTTCGCTATCTACCAGCGGTAACTGGAGCACTTCGTGTTTTTCCATCAGTGCCAGGATACGGCTCTCTGTCCAACTCTGTTCCGCGGTCTTGGGGCTGGAATTCATCACCTTGTTGACCGGCGTATCCAACGGCAAGTGCTTCAATAAAGCACGCCGTACATCGCCATCTGTGAGTGTGCCGAGCAATGTTCCGCCTTCGTCCACAACCAGAGCAATACGAAGGGCAGCTTTGTCAAGGACCTCAATGGCCTGTTCCAGGCTTACACCACGGTTAACTAACGCGTTACGCCACTGCTTCATTGCTGCTCCGTTGTTTCGTAACTGCTCGAAACCGGCAAGTTGTAAAAGGATTTTTTCACAAGATTATCGAGCGGGTATTCCGCAACTAGCTTTACAATCGCTTTACTTGCACCGCCATTACCATATGGGTTGTAGACGCTTTCAAGAGAGCTCTTGAACGTTGGCGAGTAAAGTCTCTCGATTGCCTCAAGAACGGAGGCTTTGGTGGGCTCACAATCAATCACACTCTCAGCTTTAAGACGCCCTTTTTGCCGATCTCCGATGTTGATAGTGCCGATTTGAAAAGCCGGGGCCTCCAGCAAACCACTTGAGGAGTTACCAACAACCCCATCTACCTGAGCCAGGCAGGAAAAATACCGGAGCTGGCCAAGCGAAGCATACATGATGGCATTATCATGAAAGTTCACGAACTCACGAACCATCCTGGTCAGTTCACGCCCCCCGGTATCAGCATTAGGCATCGTAAAGATAAGACGAGTATCTTCGAGTTCCGCCAATGCATTGAGAAGCGCGTTCATTTGCTCCACGGAACTCCCCTGCCCCTCAAGGGTCACGGGGTGGAAGGTGATCAAAAGGTTTTTCTCACCCAGTCGAAAATTGATCGACTCTTCAAGCTCTTCGCGGCTTATTAACTGAATACGTTTGATCGCATCGATACCGACCCCACCTACATTGAACACACGTTCCGGGTGTTCTCCTAATTGGATAACCCGGTTTCGATACTCCTCCGCAGCCACAAAATGTAGGTGAGACATTTTTGTAATCGAATGCCGGATAGCCTCATCAAACGCACCTTCGGTGGTTTCTCCTCCATGTACGTGTGCAACCGGAATTCCTGCAACCAAGGCCGCAGAAGTTGCTGCGAAAACCTCAAAACGGTCACCAAGCACTACAATGATATCAGGCTTCAAACGCTCATATGCATCCGCAAAACCAATAAGACCGAGGCCCATCGATTTCGTGACCGCCGTATAAGTGTCGGCACTTAGCAGCATTTCAATCTTCGCATCAATGGTGAAGCCGGCAGCCTCTATTTCCTGATAAGTGGAACCGAACTCAGGTGACAGATGCATTCCGGTTGCAACTACCTGGAGCTCAAGCTCTGAATGCTCCCGAATCTCTCCCATCAACCAGCGCAAAAGGCCAAACTCAGCCCTCGTACCAGTAACAACGCAAACCTTTCGAGTCATAACTCAATCAACTCATCTTCTTCAAAGTCACGAGGTGCTGTACGACCAAGCACCTCATCCCAACGCATGGGGGAAATACCTGTACCTGGCCGCTTTGCTACGAGATTTTCTGCGGTGAATGGTTCGCCCTTTCTGATTGCCAGGGCTGCCACCAGAGATTTACGAGCTATAGGTTTGTTCTTCAATTCACTGGGACCTGGACGCTTAATACCGTCACCCATAGCTTTTTCAATATTTCGGATGCCTACCACCATTGCTTTAAGCTCGTCTGGTTCAAGGCTGGCTCGATGGTCAGGCCCTGGCAAGGAGCGATCTAATGTGAAGTGCTTTTCAATTACTGATGCGCCCAAGGCAACGGCTGCAATAGGTACTTCGATCCCCTGCGTGTGATCGGAGTATCCAACAGCCACACCAAAAGCCTTGCCCATATTTACCATTGCATTTAGATTCACCTCATCCATGGGCGTTGGGTACTCCGTAGTACAGTGCAGGATTGTGATACGGTCCCTGAAGGTACCAGCTTGTTCAACCGCTTCTATAGCGGCCTCAATCTCACCAAGCGTGGCCATACCAGTGGACAGTAATACCGGCTTACCGTGCCGGGTCAGATATCTGAGATAGGGCAGATTGGTCAACTCCCCGGAGGGTACTTTCACATAGTCCATTGCACTGAGATCTTCGAGTAAGCGGATACTTTCACGATCGAATGCTGTCGAAAAAAAGCCAATCCCATACCTTTTACACTCTCTCATCAGTTCAACATGATCTTCTCGGGTCAACTCGAGCTGTCGGATCATATCCTGTTGAGATTCGCCTGGATCGGTCGTGTCTTTTTGGTAATCCGCTTTTGGGGCAGATTTCGAAACGATGTTCTTCGCAATAAAAGTTTGAAACTTGACAAGATCGGCACCGGCATCAGCCGCTGCGGCTATCAGCTTTTTCGCCAGAGCCATATCGCCGTTATGATTAACTCCTGCCTCCGCTATGATCAGAGTTTTCATTTAATCCTCTTTGCCGGTACGCCCGCATAGACACCATTTGGCGAACAGTCTTTCGTCACTACAGCTCCAGAGCCTACAACCGCATAGGCCCCAACGGTCCTCTTTTGCGCATCGTTGCCTTGATTTATTACGGCGCCAGCACCAATCCAAGCGCCTTCCTTTAAGTGAACGTTGCCGGAAATATTTGCACCGGGGGCTATATGGACGAAGTGCTCAATCAAACAGTCATGAGCAATGGTGGCGTTCTGGTTAAATAGAACAAAACTTCCAACTTTAATGTTGCTAGTGAGGCGGACACCTGCAGCAACGATAACGCCACGCGCTGAATCAAGCGCTTGCTGCTGCCTGTGACCCAGCGTGGCGCTTGGATGTATAAGATTGGTGAACTCCAACTGGTTCTGAAACTTCCCGGCAACCTTCTGCCGAATTACATTACTACCGATCCCAATAACAAAGGGGTAGCTCGAGTAGGCAGCAACATCAGCTTCAAGAATAACCTCTTCTTCACCCTGCCAAACAGCAATCTCCGCTCCATCTTGAGCGATATAGAATGGTTCTATTCCACAGGCCCAAGCAACATCGCCCGCCTCGCGAGCCATCCCAGACGTTCCGAAGATACCGATACGGGTCGTCATGGCCTTGCCAGTACCACACTGCTTGGTATGTTCACTACGCGCTCCTCCAACCACTGAGCGTTACTCAAATCACCACGCCGGCAATTCTGGTACATGGCTAGATGATTCATCAGAGCCCAAATCGGGCGCGTCATTATGCCTTCTTTATTCGTGCTCTCAAGTAGACTATCCCGGTGCTGCTTGCTGTCACAAATCACGGCATTGAGCCAATAGTTAGAGCGACAACCAGCAGGTTCCTTTACAAATTGTAGGGAATCGCCTTTGAAGAAAATTTCATAGGCAGTTGCGAGCGCGCGCTTCGCTTTGATAAAGGATTCTAGTTGCTCCAGTTGAGCGCAGCCAAGAGCTGCATTCAGGTTAGGTAGCCGATAGTTGTAACCAACTTCATCATGAACATATTCGTAGGTGTGAGGTTTTTTGGCAGTGGTTGTCAGGTGCTTGGCTCTGTCTGCCGCAGCTTCCCCCGACAAGATCATGCCACCTCCACCGGTGGTCATGATTTTATTGCCATTAAAACTCAACGTGCCAATCTCCCCAAACGTACCAGTATGTTGGCCTTTGTAGAAACTACCAAGAGATTCCGCTGCATCCTCCACCATGTGAATATTCCAGCGTCGAGTAACCCTGCATAAGCCATCCAGATCAGCCGGATGGCCAAAAGTATGCATAGGCACACAGGCTCTGATGGCTCTACCATCGAGTTTTGTGCGACATACTCCCTGTGCATCGACCTGAGCGTTTTCGTCCAGCCAAGCTTCAAGCGCGGCGGGTGATAAGCCCAAGGTGTCACGGTCAACATCCACGAATACTGGTTCCGCATTGCAATAGGCAATGGCGTTACAGGTGGCAACAAACGTCAGAGGTTGGGTAACGACCAAATCTCCCGACTCAACTCCCGCCAACTTCAAACCCACATGCAGAGCAGCAGTGCCGTTGACGGTGGCAACAGCCCGCGGAGACCCAGTGTAATTCGCCATGTCTCTTTCAAAGCGGTCTACAAAAGTGCCGACACTGGAAACGAAGGTAGACTCGATGGTATCAACCACATACTCCTTTTCTCGGCCCGAAAAGGTTGGTGCGTGGAGCGGAATAAAGTCTCGGGTCCCAAAATAATCCCGAACGAACTGAACCAGGTGCGTGCTCAAAGTAATCTCACATCTTGCTGTCGAGGTATTTACCGGTTTCCTTGTGTCCAAAATCCGGAATCATACGGAAAAAAAGCTGCACGAGATCGTTTTTACTCCAAGCCATTTCCTGTTTCATAGACGCGATCCGTTCCTCAAACTCCCTGAGCAGAGCGTCATCAAATATGGCTTCATTCTTGATGATACCCAGGTTGTGAAAATGGTCCATATCCAGCACCTCTTGGTCGGTATAGAACTCTTCGAAATCCTTTTCTCCCGTAGTATCACTGTTGGTGAACAAGCAGGGCCACTTGCCCCGCTCCGGTTGGGTCTTTGCCAGCTCTCTAGCTTCATCCTCATCGCTACACAACATGGGTTCGAAACCTTTTTGCTCAAGGTACTTCACAGCGATGTCCGCAAAAGAGATCAGGTGCAGTTCCTCACTCAACTTTGGAAAGAAAATATCCCGGCTGTCACCAAAAATGCAGGACATCAGGCACAGCTCACCGGACTCCTTCGGAGTAACGAAATAACGCCGAACATCCTTGGGCGCGACAATGGGTTGGCGTTTTTCCAGACGTTGGTTAAAGCCATGCAATAATGAACCATCCGAGAACGCCACATTGGCAAATCGGGCGGTGGAAATTTTCATCTGCTCACTGCGGCGCATCAGAAACATTTCCATTATGCGTTTGGAAGCACCCATCATGTTGACCGGGTTTGCCGCCTTGTCTGTGGACACACAAAAATATTTAGTTACTCCCGCCTCAGTCGCCTGACGCACAGTTTTGTCAGTGTTGAACACATTGACGTCAACCATTCGCATGAGCGTGTATGGGTCTTTCTCACTGCGAACATGCTTGAGCGCGGAAAGGTTAAGAACGTAATCGTAACCACCATCGGCCTTGAAAAAGGCGTCGTACTCAACAGAACCAATATCCAAGGCAAAGGTACGGAAATCGCCCGGGATGTAACCAAAACTGCTACGAATATCGCGAACCAGTTCTACCAGGTTATTTTCGCTAATATCGACAATATGCAGCTTGGAGGGGTTGCGCTTGAAGATTTCTTTAGTGACGGCCTGGCCTATTGAGCCGGCCCCGCCGAGTACCAGAAAGCGCGAGCTGCTCACAATTTCGCTCAGTTCGGCTTCGTGGTTTTGGATGTCGTTGGAGAAAAGTTCTTTATCTCTGCCTATTAGGCTTAGAATCGAATTCATGCTGCGTTCCACATAGTAGTTTAGAAGGAAAACCAAGGCATAGAGTGACGTTTGTGAGCCACGTACCAGGAGAGCAAAAAACGAAGTGCCATTGAGAAGCAGAAGGCGTATGCCGCGCCCTCAAGACCGAGATAACGAACCAATATGAACAACAACATAAAATTAACAAAGCCAGAAAATATGCTAACCACAGATAAAAGGCCCGTTCGCTTCGAGAAGAAAATGTAGTTTGTGACCATCAGGCACATGCCGTTGAATACTTGCCCAAGCACCAGCCACCCAATTACGTCTCCCGCTCTTGAGTATTGCTCTCCTGCTACAAATGTTATTGACCAAGGCCCAACGAAAAATGACAGAGCTGCTCCAAGAAGGATCAAGGCGAACCATGCATAGGTGTACCGGACAATCTGCCGTTTATCACTGTCTTTGTCACGCTTTAGCCGCTCAAAAAGCCAGGGAACATAGGCTTTGTTGATAGCATCAAAAAGCAGTGAAAGCGTCATTCCGAACTGCACTGCGACCATGTAGATACCGGCTTCAGCCAACCCCAGCTCAGCATTGATCACAAAACGGTCGACAGTGGTCAACAAGATCGTTCCGCCCACATGGGGAATCAGAGGCACACCAAACCGTAGAGCCTCTCGAATATAATCAGGTCGCCACACAAAAAACCTGAGCAGACTATCTCTTTTCAGAAGCCATAGCGCCAGAAATGCAAAACTCCCGGCCGCGACAAACTGGGCGATGATACGACCATCAGGGCCCCTCAAATAGATAACAACCAGAACAAGTGAAAGGCCAACGTTGAGGAGACTCCTCGATACCTGCAGCACACCGTATGATTTCGCTTTCTTGCGGACCTGCCACTGACCAAGACGAATCTGGGCGACCATCGTTGCAGCGGCTGTTAATGCCGCCAAAAGCACCCAATTCGACTCCAAACCTAACCAATTCGAAAAATAACCACTGAATATAAAAAGAACACCAAGAGCAATCAGTGTTGTTATGAGCAGTATCTGGAAGCAAGAACCGATAAATTCCTTTAAATCGCTCTCGGTCAGATTCCCATCATAGAATTTCCGGCCGGCAGCGCCATGAAGGCTTAAACCTATGAATGCCGTCAAAGCTCCAAAAAGCGTTTGAAACATGGCAACTTCGCCATACTCTTCCGGGCTAAGATAACGTGTGAGCACCGGAAGCAGAGCGAAAGGTACTACTGCGTTCAGAATATTGGAGATCAAATATACTGCTGAACCTGCCAGAAAGGTATTGCCTTTCAATTTTGAAAACACAGGCGAGCTCTACCCTTCAGATCTACGGCTCTCATTTTGCTCTTTCCAACTACGGATGAAGCCTGATACGAACACGACGAATATGCCAATCATGCCGCCCAGCATGGTAGCGATGATCGCGATCAGAGCCCGTTTTGGCTCGGCTTTTTCTTGGGGGACCACAGCCGGGTCTACAGTTCTGAAAACATACTCTCGCTGTGCGTTGGCCAACATTACTGTGCGTGTCTCACGTTCTATCAGTTGGTAAAACACCTGCTGCATGCCAGCAATGTTGGTTTCGCTCAGCTTTGCTTCCAAATAGCTAATGCTTGCTTCTGCCTCTTGAATATCCTCGGCTCGCATGTGTTCGTTGATGTCTTTTACCAGCCAGTCCGTCCACTGTTTTGCAGCCACGGGAGAGAAGCTTTTTACGCTAACAGTGACCATTCCATTTTCTTGATTTTCACTAACACTCAAATGACTTTGTTTAAACTTCTTTACAAGATCCCAGTTTGTTGGCTGCAAGCTATTACCGTTCTCACTGGTACCCCACTCATCAGTTTCAGGACTGTAGATTTCACGGTTGTAGACCCATTCTCTCTGTCGAGAGTTCCACGCTTTTGTTGCCATGAGCGGAGCTTCGAGTTTATGGCGCCGTATGAAATCAGTCAGAAATGCCCTTGATTGAAGTACCTCTTTGGCAATTACGGTGTTGCTGGAGCCGTCCTCTCCAATGTTGACCCCCGCAAGACTGGCCAAGCTTCCTAGCTGCCCACCCAGCCGGCCGCCGGCTTCCCCCTCCGCTGGCGCAAGGAGGGCATTAGCCTGGTAGATATCCGGTTTGTAAAGTGCATAGGCAACGCCTGCGGCCGCAAATAGAATGGTTGTCAGGATGATTACCCATTTACCTGCCCAAAGGATTGCAAAGAGTTCCCGGAAATCAATCTCATCTTCCGGGTGATGTCTGGTCTCTGGCGGTTCTGGTACACGCTCGTAACGGGTCATCACAAGTTCCCCACTGCGGCAGCACCCAGCGCCATCTGATATACAATCTGGCTCACGTTACTCCAAAGTTCCAATTGGTTCAGCCTGTCCACATCAATAGGCACGATAATGGTGTCGCCCGGTGCCAGTTGCTGGCTACGTCCGCCGAACCAACGGCTTTTCTCTGGCAGCATTACGGAGCCGTCTGCTTTTACTACGTACACCCTCTCTTCATCCGCTTGACGGGTTGGGCCACCACTGCGTTCCAGGTAGTCATCCACGGTCAGATCTTCGCTGTGCAAGTGGCTAGTGGGAAACTGGACTTCGCCAAATACACTGACGGCTTGTGGAATGGTTGGCACTGTTAAGGTGTCGCCGTCCTGAAGGCGGATTGGCTGGTACTCTTCACTGCCCACAACCGCTGCCAGGTTAATCACCATTCGGCCGACGGGGCGAGAGTCCTGCACTTCTTCCAGAAGATCTTGTACCTGCTGGGTACGCTCTGCATTCTGGCCTCCGAAGTCGTCGCCCTCCAGTTGCACGCCTACCAGATCGCCCTGCAGCCTTTCTTCCGCTTCCCGCAGGCGCTGGGCTTCCAGTTGGCGGAGTTTTTCTCGGGTGAAGATGGCGCCTTCAGGGAAGGCGTTGTCGGTCAGTCCTCCAGCGCGTTTGATCACATCCCGCAGGGTTTCGCCGTTGCGGATGGTGTATTCGCCCGGGTAACGCACTTCGCCGTCCAGCTCAATGGTTTTGGCCTGGGCGAATTCCGGTATGGATTTTATCAGCAAACGGTCTCGGCTTTTGAGGATTACCGATTCCTCACCTTTCATGATGGCCTGCAGGTCCAGGTTCTGAATTTTGGTTTCGCCAGTGCCTTCATCGTCTATGCCAAAGCGGGCCAGCTCGGCGGTGTACAAGGAGGCGGAGTCTTTCAGGCCACCAGCCACATAGATGGCGTCGGCTACTTTGCCGGACACCGGCAAGGGGTATTCTCCGGGGTAACGCACTGGGCCAGTAACCCTTACGGTTTGTTGGGGTGCACCCGGTTTGGCCTGGGCTTTCAGCCTTTGCAACACCGGTGCAAATAACACCTCCCGGCTGAAGCGGCTGTAATCCTCTTCGATTTCTTCACCATTTCCGTTGGCTGACGGCTCCAGGCTCCGGCGCCTGGCTTCCTCACGATTTCGCTCGTTGTCGTTCTGGTCTTCGCTCCTGGCGCTTACCTTACCTTCATCCGCAAAAATCAGGAACTGGTCTTTTTCTTGCAGAAGGATGTCATTCTCACCGCCCGGGTTATTCAGTGCTTGGCGCAGGCGCAGATTAATGACGGATACGGTGTCGGTTTCAGGGTCTGTGCGAACGATGGCCGCGTAGCGCTTGTCGGCTTCCCTGAGCAGGTCGTTATTAAGGGAACGGATAACGGAGCTTACCCGCATGCCCGGCACCCAGGCGTAGCGGCCGGGGCGGGTGGCCGCACCCTTTACTTCCACATACTGGCCGGTGATGTCGGAAATAGAGGCGACGTCAATGCGGTCACCGGGGCGCACCCTCGCCTGTTTGCCTTTCTGGGTGGTGAGGTTGGCTTCGGCGATGATGCGCAGGAAATCGTCGTTGTTGCGTTCGATGCGCACCAGTTGCGGATAGGCCTGTGGGGTCAGGCCGCCGGCCAGGTTCACCAGCTCCTGCAGGTTGGTGCCGTTTTTCAGTTCGTAGAGTGCGGGGCGGTAAACTTCGCCTTCTATGCCTACGCGGTCGCCAACGGGCGGAATAAAGATGACGTCGCCGGGTTGCAGGCGGTTGTCGTTGGAGGTGTCGCCGGCCAGCAGCAAGTCGTACAGGTCCAGTTCGCCGATCAGTTCGCCGTCTCGCTTGTGTTGGATCTTGCGCAGGGAGCCGGTGCGCTTAATGCCGCCGGATACGTAGAGGGCATTAGTGATAGTGGAAAGGGAGCTAACGGTGTAAGAACCGGCATTTCTGGCCTCCCCTAGCACAAACACCCGCATGCTGCGCAGTTCACCCAGGGTGACGCTGGCCTGCACGCCGATGTATTGCTCGGAGACCCGCTTCTTGATTTGCTGCCTGGCCTGGTCGAAGCTCAGGCCGGCGATGGTTTGCGGGCCGGACTGGGGGAAGCTGATGGTTCCGTCCCGGGAGACGGGCAATTCCAGTTGCTGGTTTTCCTTACCCCAGAGCTGAACCCGCAGTACGTCGCCCGGGCCCAGGGTATAGTCGTTGGGGATGGGGATTTCAGTAACCGGTGCAAAGGTTGTGGGGCTTCCGGCGAACAAATCATAGCCGAAGGGTTTCAGGCCACCGTTCTTGCGGTCCTGTTCTTCGTTGTCTTCCTGCTCTTGCCGGGCGCGTTCCCTTTCTTCATCGGAAATGGCGTCCACCGGTTCTACCACATTCACGTTCTGTGGCCGCTGGTTCCGTTGGCCTGCCGAGCCGGCAATCGAATCCAGATCCACCCCATACTGGCTGGCCAGGGCTTCCTGCTGGGCCCGGGGCATGCTCTTAAACTGTTCAATCTGGGACTGGCTTATGGATTGGGCGGCGGTGGTTACTGGCAATACAAGCGCCAGTGACATCAGTAGTCGTTTGGTCAGGTTCACTTAGTCAAATCCGTTTTTTAGAAGCGGTAACGCCAGGCGGCGCCGACAGACCATTGGTCTTTCTCGCCACCCAGGAGTTCAATCTTTTTGTCGGTGGCCTGGGCCGTGAGGTCCAGCCAGCCGTTGAGAAATTGTGTGCCGTAACCCAGGGATACCAAGGCGGCTTTCTGGTCGCCGCTGGGGACATTATAGAAAATATCGTTGTCTGTGATGACAGTTCGGTTGCCACCGTCTTTGTTTAAATCAAGGTAGCCTAGGGAGGCGGAGAGGTTACGGCCATCCGGAAAGAAGTTGAATACGCCCAAAGTCAGGGTTTCCGCGTCACCGTCGAAGGTGGAGGCCATGTTGCGGCCTTTATAGCGGTAGCCACTGCGGTATCGGGAATGGTCGTATGTGATATTGGGCATGGCATTGCCGAGGAAGTCGTCGGCCAGGGTGTTGCTGTATTCGACAAACCATTGCTGGTCGCTGCTCAGCAGTTGGGTAGTCCAGTCAGTGCCCAGTAGCCAGGATTTGCGGGCCGGGAAGGCGCCGGCTTCGTCTTCGCCCATCATTTGACCATACACACCCATGGCCTGGTCGCCAATGGCGAATCCGTAGCGGGCGTCAATACTGGCCAGTTGGTTACCGGGATCATTCTCTTCCAGTTGACCATTGTCACGGCCAATCAGGGCGTTCCAGATGGTGGAGGCACCTTCCGGCCGGTCTTCACCGCCGAACATGATGGCACGGGAGAAGCCGATATCCAGGCCGTCGATAGGCCTTACCGTCAGGCGCATGCCGATCATCTTGGCGTCGGGAACCGCACGTTCGCTTTCCAGTTGGCCAGCGAAGGTGGTGAACTGCCAGGGGCCGATCCATTTGAGCCAACTGGTCTCAGGCTCGCTTGCATCTTTGCGGTTCAGCCAGACGGCGGGCATAGGGCGGGAGTTATTGGAAAGTATCAGGCTACTTTGCCACCCTGGCCCCCACCAGCGGTCGATGGCACCAGCGCCAAACACCCAGTTGCCGGCGGTTGCAGCGAGGTAAGAGCCGTCCAGACGAAATGTATCGTCGTCTTCCGGGTTGGCTGCCAGGCCTGGTTTTATGCCGAAGGCCCAGGATTCACCCTGCCATTGCACATTGAGGCTGGTCTCGGCTGTTTCGCGTGGGCCAGCCTGAAAGCCTCTTACAAAGGTCGGTTCGCTGGTTGCGCCCAGTTCGTATTCCGCTCGCCAGCCCTGCTGGCCCTGTTCATCCATCTCGAACTTCAGGTAAGCCAATGGGCCGCCAATGGCCGGAGCATCGCTACCGGTTTCGCGGCCAAGGCCGCTGTGCACGGTGCCCATCATCACCGGCCAGGTAGAGGTGGTGCGGTCCAGATGGCCCCTGTCTGCCAGTTTCTGCAAGGCGAAACGGGCACGGTTGTCACCGGGTTCCAGCCAGGGGGCTGCGACAGCCATGGAAGAATACATAGAGGTGATCAGGCACGCTACCGCCCCACCGACCAGGGTCCAGTGTTTTGAGGTCATATACCGACAACTGTCTGAAAATGAATACAGGGAAAAGAACAGAACGAAGGGAACAACTGAATCCCAACTGTCTCCCTGTCGGTTGATGAAGCTTCTATGTCAAAAGCGTGACGATTCTACGGCATCCCATATGACACGCAAGTGACAATACCCCTGACATGCCCCTTGTCAGGTGCGCTGAAGTGAAGAATTGTCAAAGGCTCATAATTTGATCACTCGCCAGCAAGCTGATTTCTAACCAGACCAATAAACTCAGCGAGAAACGCAATAAATACCCCCGCCATCAACCCTAGCATTATTGATAGCACGACAATCAGGCTTCTCGACGTGCCCGCATTTTCACCGCTTTGCCTGCTAACGACCAGAGCCTCAAATGGTGACAACGATTGCAGATCCGATTCCAGTGCAAGCTGCTTTTCTACAGCGGACGCAATTGCATCGCCGGTGTTCTCCCCTTCTTCGAGCATTTTGATGGTCGAATCCAGGGACGCAATCTGCTTCTCAAGACTCTTGCGCAGCCTAGACAATGCCTGCTCTTGTTCAGAGCTTAGCCGTTCGATCAGCTTCCGATGATTCTTCTCTATAAGCTCTGCCAAGGGGGGCGAGGCTTCGGAAACGATTCTAATAAGTCCGGTATCCTTCGGGTTACTGGCCGTTAGTTTGAAAGGCAGGTTCCTGCTATTTTCTGCGTGATAGGTGGCCTGCAGATCCGGCACCCAGAGGCTGTCCAGTTCGGCGATGATGGTAGCGGGCTCTTCGACGTATTTTCCATTCGCCTTTTCAGCCAATTTCATGAGGCTGACGTATTCGTACTTTTCCGGCACGAACAACGCGTAGACCACACCAACAAGAGAGACCACCAAAAAAATGACGTAGAACACCCGCCGGCGCCTAAGAAATGTCGTTGCCAGATCAACCAGGCTGATTTCGTCGTCGTATTGGGGACGCGAAGGCCCCTGGGGTGGTTCTACCATTTCATAACCATCGTTTGTTAAGAGTTAGTGACATTATGACCGTTTGCAGGACGAAAAGAAGTGAACAAAAGTTCCTTTTGGGCTTGGGATATGGGTTGCTGGATTACGCTTCGCTAATCCGACTTACTGCGGTGGAGGGTGGATAGAGGGACTTTGACGGTTTGTTGCTTCTGCATAAAGCTGATCAAGACGATGGCGCGCTCTTCGCCGTCGTAGCCCTGAAATATAGCGCTGATGCCTTTGAAGGGCCCGTCTTCCAGATCAACGACCTGACCGGGTTTGATGCCGCCCTGCTCCGCCACGGTATGCAGGCTGTCTTTTATGTGCTGGATGACGTCATCCGGAATGGCGGCCGGTTTATTAGCGAAGCTGACAATCCGCAGTATGCCTCTCGTGGAGCGCAGCTTGGCCCACATGGGATCCGTTTGCTCCAGGTTCACGAACAGATAGCCGGGGAACAGTGGCTCCAGCTTTTTGGTGCGCTTGCCAGCCTTGATTTTTTCCACCGTGATTTTCGGGTAGAAGCAGGCGATGTCCTGATTTTGCAGATGGGTCAGGGCGCGGTCACCCTGACTGGGTTTGTGCTGTAATGCGTACCAGGTCATTTGTACCAGTTGCCAGCGGCAATGAAGTGCGGGTTTAGTACCTCTTCCTTGCCATACTGTAAAGGCTTGCCCTCCAGGGTTTCCACCTTACCTCCGGCGGCCGAGAGCACGGCGTGGGCTGCACCGGTATCCCACTCACAAGTTGGCCCCAGCCTTGGGTAAATGTCCGCATGACCTTCGGCGATTTTGCAGAACTTGAGGGAACTGCCTGCCTGCACCAGTTCATGGGCGCCCAGCTTGTCGATAAAGGCTTTGGTTTCGTCGTTCAGGTGGTTCTTGCTGGCCACAACACGCTTCGTTTCGCCGGGCTCGACCACACTGATCCGCCGGGTGCGGCCTGTACGGTCCCGCTTGTAGGCGCCCTCGCCTTTCAGGCCCCAGTAGGCTTCCTTTAAAGCTGGTGCTGTAACCACACCGAGAATGGGTTCGCCGTTTTCGATCAATGCGATGTTAACGGTGAATTCACCGGTGCGCTGAGTAAAGTCCTTGGTGCCATCAATCGGGTCAATCAGCCAGAAGCGTCGCCACTGTTTGCGCTCGCTCCAGGGAATCTCTGCACCCTCTTCTGAAAGCACGGGGATGTCGTGGCTGAGGTTTCGCAGGCCTGCCACAATCACCCGATGGCTGGCGACGTCTGCCGCAGTAATCGGCGACTCGTCTGCCTTGAAGTCCACCTTGAAGTCCGTCATGTAGATGCTGAGCACCTTTTCGCTGGCGGCGTCTGCGATTCTCAGGACATCGGGGAGGATGGAGCTGTAGTGCATGAGGGTCGGCTTCCTGCGTTAGGTCAATTACGTTCGCGCTATTATGGGCGATAGTGATGTAACACATCAAAATTACTACAGGAATGCCTCGCAGGAACCGCTCAGATCACATCACACCCATTGGGGCTATACCGACCCTTCCAATTAGCCGCTGCACTAGGATCAATTACACACTGCCAATTCCCCGCCACCGATCGCTCCATGCGGATGACAACGCCCACCAAGTCACCATGGGCATTGCCGCCCATGGTCACCTGGATGTGACCAGAACCGTCAGAATTTAGCACTGCTATGTCGATAGCCGGAACCCCGGTTGTCAACGAGGACGGCGAATAACCGATATCCGAGTTTTCAGTTGTAGCCCCCTGGGCCAAGCGCTCCTCCACAGCAGACTTGTAGGCGGCAAGCTCGCCAACAGCTCGATTTACCTGAGATTTCATAACGTGTCCGGTATAGCTGGGAATTGAGATCGCCGCAACAATGCCAATGATAGCGACAACAATCATCAACTCTATAAGTGTAAAACCGTGGTGCTTTTTAGACATGGTTAACTTCCAATAAATTCAGCATAACCATTTAATTTGCAAGCATTAGGCCAAGATCGATCAGTTCTCAGGTCGAGGAAAATTTCCATGAAACCAAAATCTCGGCCAGTAAGCAGCATTTGGCCTCTCTTGATACTGACTTAAGTCCACCACCATCGCCTCATGGTATCTCCAAACCTGATTCATCCAAACAAGGCCTCCAGTAACGATGGCTACAGCCAGGAAGATAACCAGGCCATTCCCGCAAGCGCAAGGAGTGGCCTGCTTCGACGGGCTTTCAGCTGGACGACCATTCGGCAGGCTCAAAGCCCAGAATACCGTCAGCAAAAGAAAACCTACAAGCATTGATGCAGGAACGATAAAGACTGCGGAAAACCCCGCATGTACAAGCCCTGCTACAGCAGACGCGGTAAAGGCGATCAATACTTCAGGTGTCTTGTAGGCAAAGGCCCGAATCTGACCGGCTTTGGTGACGAGATTGCTCAAAGTTATCGCAATCAGAGTTCCCAAAGTGATTAGAAGCAACCATCCGTATTCAGCTGCCCACATCAGGTACATGTTGTGGGGGTGCCCCAGCCTTGTACTACTCGGAAAACCTTCGCTGATTGCCTGATGAGTGATCCAGGATTGAGCCCCCATTCCAAAAGGAAAATGGTGCAGACTCATACACCAGGCCTCAAGCCAGAGCGGTATACGCCCCGAACTCCCAGCTTTAAGAGCACGAACCGTTACTTCCTCCGCGCCAATACTGGGGATCGCCAGGGAGAACAGGAGCCAAGCCAGACCACCGAACACAATGAATCGAAAGGAGATCATTAACCAAGGAAAGACTGCCCTACCGTACAACAGAAAGGCCACGAAGCCTGCGAGAACAATGCTCAACATAGAGCCCCTAGCAGTGGTCATAAAAATCATCCACCACCAAATCGCGGCCGTAAAACTGACACCGATATGCCATAACCTGTTCTTACTAAAAGAGCCATACATCAGTGCCAAAGGCAGTATCGGCAACAACCAAGTCGCAATATGACTCCAGTAACGCATATTGACGAAACCCCAAGGAATAATATCCGTCAGTTCAGAAAACTCATCTGCGATGGCGAAGAAATACACCGTCATTGTCATGGCTGCGTAGAAAAAGCATCCAATCGTTGCTACATAGACCAATGCCACTGCCGCAAACTGAGATAAACCTTGTTCGTGAATCCGCCAGCCCATCAGCGCAAAGGACACGAAATACAGCGCATACATGCCGGGTTCAACCCAGGTATGCTCTCCAAATGAACTGGGAATTGTCAGCAACAGAAAGGCCGCTGACACAAGAAAAACCGGCCAGCTAGTGGAAAGCAGCTTCTGATTCTCACCTATTGAGGGAGCCCACACCAGCGCCACGACAGCAGAAACCAGCAATAGACCTAGCTGAAAGAATCTCTGATCAGAATAGGCACCGAACACGGTGGGTAGGAAATCTGGAAATAACGAAATCAAAAAAACTGCAATAAAGACAGGTAGAAGAAAATAGGCCAGGAAGCTATAAGAGTTCGGACGAACCAAATCAGATGCGCACCATTTTAACTTTGAATAAGTCACTCGCATTCTCTCCTTGCCAAGTCGAAACGCAGCTTTATGAATATACACAAAAAACCCCGCCGGATGGCGGGGTTCTCGCGTATTCCTGACTTACAGCTTTTCAAGCTGCACGGCAGTTCAACTTAGCTGTGAGGACAACCAGCCGGTGCGTAAGAGTCTTTCCAACCTTTGGTCGGGTCACCGTTGGTAATCGCACAGGACCATGCACCACTGATAGAACGACTAACCGTGATCGTTGCGCCAGCGACTGCGCCAGAAGCATCAGTACCCAAAACAACATTGTAAGACATGTCGGCCGCAGCGGGGTTATTGATAGCTAGGAGTCTGCGCGGCAGAAGTGTTTTGAGCAAGTGACCCCGCCGCGTCGAATCACAGTTCGGCCCGAGAACGTATCCACAATATCCAGCCGAATAGAGTCTCGATTCTCTCTATTCAGTC
>Ga0189284_100166_pt1 | contig 84228 bp, 82 predicted proteins | sample N32C7minimetaG_FD_130314 | JGI IMG/M metagenome (GOLD analysis project Ga0189284, IMG submission 130314) | Marine microbial communities from the Costa Rica Dome - N32 C7 mini metaG | ecosystem: Environmental > Aquatic > Marine > Oceanic > Photic zone | place: Costa Rica: the Eastern Pacific...
CGAAACGTAGACGCTCCTCCACTTTGGACACCTCTTTCCACGGCATCGACACCTCCCGCAAAACGGAAAGTGTGACCCATGTGTCCGGAACGTTTTGTTACCTATGTCTCAGGTCGGGCATCTAAAACCGAATTCTGAAAATGCCGCTGGTTAAAACAGGCAGTGGCATTTGGAATAGCTTGTAAACCGCCTGAAGATGGGTCCGGTGCCAAAGCTTCGTTAAAAATTTTCCAAAAAAAATTGCCCGCCAGGTCATGGAGACCCGACGGGCAATGATCTTATGCTTAGTCGAACATCAACGAGTTCGCTGCGAAGTTGGCATAATCTACTGCGGTCATACCAACACTTGCGATCGTATTGACGGTGTCAGTGGCGTCCAGGAGGTTGTTGCCCCCCAGATCGTCGACATATCCGATAATCGCGGCACCAGCATCCGAATCGAAGTACGTGACAAGAACCCCGGTGTCAGCGGCCAAGGCTCCACCATCATTGACATCTACAGTGCCGGCACCGATCGCGTCCGCGAAGCTTGTGGCACTGGTATCAGTGAAGTTGATGATATGATGCTCTGCGGCATCGTCGACATCAGCGCCCGCAGCAACATCCAGAACAGACACGGAGCCGCGATCGATCAATGCCGATATGTCGGTATTGGCTCCATCGCCGTGAATTGTCGAGAAGGTGAGTTCTGTCGTATCACCAAAGTCCACATCGTCTCTAGAGAACGAGATTGTATCGCCGGAACTTGGATCAACTCCAACCGTAAACCCGTTGATCGTGTCTGCTCCGAAGACAAGCGTGCCGTTTTCGACTTCAACGATCTGTACCACATCATCACCGCTGCCCAGCGTCGCGGTATCCGCGCCTGCACCGAGGATGATGAAGTCCCCGAAGTTCGAGCCAAGTACTTCAAGAGTTCCATCAAGCTCATCGCACCCGCAGAAGAACAATCCACCGGTAAGACCAGAAGCATCAAATACCGTTGTTGCGCCAGATGCAGTGGTATCGTCGGAAATGATCAGTCCCTGATCACCACCCGTCAATTGGATGGTTTCAAAGTTTCGAACGGCATCCAGATCAAACGGATCCTCAAGTTCATCCGCCATTATCAGTGTGTCAGCACCGTCGCCGCCATCGATCAAGCCGCCATCGTCAGCGACATAGAAGGCATTCTCTGCATTCAAGGTCAGCGTGTCGTTCCCGGAGGACAACAACACCCCGCCTGCGCCTCCAAAGCCCAAACCGGAGAGATCAACATCGTACCTTGAAAAGTCAATGCTCCCTTCTGCCGTTAGGACAAGGGTTTTCGCAGCGCCAGTGTCTTCGAAGTTGGTTTCAAAGATGTTGTTCCATTGGTCCGCGGTACCGTAGATCCAACTGTCCTGGGGCCCATTTCCCTCAAACACGCCGACAAACCGAATACCATCAAAAAGATCGACCGATGTCGTGTGCGAATCGTCTTCATATATGTCCAGGTATTCAATACCGCTTGCATCGGTGAAGACATAATGCGTGTCCTCAGTGATATCAGCGTCAATGATTAACGCATCCTCGCTGCCATCACCGCCGATTATCGTCGCAGTTTCAGCAGCTTCTGCACTCACGACAATCAAATCGTCTCCGCCACCAGCATTAATGTAGGCATCTCCAGTCTGGAGGTAGATGATAAAATCATCACTTGCCCCGAGCGTCACGGACAGGTTGGAATGGTCTGACAGAAAAATCTCGGAATAAAAACTCCCACTTGTGTTCTCGACAACCAAAGTCTGGCCATCGGCTTTCGTAAGAGCTTCCAAGGCACCGGATTCGCCCTGAACTTCTATGTTTTCACCGTTGTGTTTATCCTCGATGTCGACCTCACCGACCGCATCCTCAAAAATGATGTTTTCAACGGAGGTCAGGCTCATATCAAGTTGGTCGGACACATCTGTTGCGTCGTCCGTCCGGACATCGTCGGTTACAAAGGTGTTGAAGCCGGTAATAATGAGCGTGTCCTCACCATCTCCGGCGTCGAGAACACTCAAATCCGCGTTGTCGAAAGTGCTGTAAATCGTGTCGTTCAAATCCGTTGCGGAGTTTGTTGCATTCACCGGCACGCCGCCGACCAACACTTCAGATGCCCCGGCTTCGAGAATGATCGTATTGCCGGTCGGGCTGCTTCCGCCACCGCCACTGCCGGTACTGCCACCAGAATCGCCATCGTCGGGATCGCCATCGCTCCCCAAAGGCGTATCCAGCACTACGGACGACAGATCCGTCCCGCTTAAGGTTTGTGCGCCATCCCGGTTCTCGAACTGACCGTAAAGCACCCAATGCTGATAGGCCGTGAACGATCCGGCATCGACAGCAGCCTGGACGTCCGGATTGGCGGCAAGATATGTCGCAGAATCGAAGGCTTCGTCGCCACCACCAATGTCCGGTTGGCCCAACAGCGTATCAATTGTTTGGTTCGGGATACGTCCCTCAGCCGCGCCGTAAGCCCAAAAGTGGTCCAGCGGATTGACACCTGCGGCTGCAACGTCCGGATTTTCTGACAGGTAGAAAGATGTATCGAAATTCTCGTTTGGGTCACGCCCTTCTGACCAACCGAACAAGTTGTAATGTTCTTCTGCGGATTGGAACAGGCCCGCATCAATTGCAGCAGCTACATCCGGATTGTTCGCAAGGTAATACGCTTCGTTGAACGCGATAGACATTTTATTCCTTTGTTATTCGACACGACTACCCCCTGCCGGGTTTCGTTTAGTCCCAATGAGAGCCGCATCGTCCCTATGCGGTTAGGGCTTTTATAACCTTAACAAGACCTTAACTGTCTAAAAATTTAAATTAATGCGATATATTTTGAACAACTTCGTAAACGCGCCTCAACAACAACTATCTTTTGAGCTATTAACCATAAATTTTGGCGAGTTTTCTTCTTAAGGTTTCGAATAAAAACGCACTTTATTTCGAAATTTCGAAATTATTTATCTTTGTTACACTGCAATTTCGCTTTGAAGTTTCTGTCGCATTGAAATCCATTAAGATCGATCGCCAAGGACGAGCCAGATGGCTGTCACTGCGAGACGAGCATTCGAGGTGTTTACGCCCCGCTTGCCTTTCGCATCAAACAAGCGTACTCGGCACGCCCCACATCACTGACACGAAGACTGCGCAACTGATCGCCATTATCGCAATCGGTCTTTTATATGCATTTCAGAAGGAAACCGTTTTCATGCAAACCATTGGACTTGATTTCGGCACATCGAACACCGTGGCGATGACAGCTTCCATGTCTGGGGCTGCAGAAGCGGTCACTTTTCTCGGCGACCGGGAAACCGTGACCTCTTTGCCCTCCGTCCTGAGCTTTCTCGACAAGGGGGCCGCAAAAGCGCCTCACCCTGAAGTCGGCCCCTGGGCAATCCGTCAGTTCCTTGAAAGTTTCGGTGATGTTCGTTTCATTCAGTCCCTTAAAACCTTTGCGGCGAGCGCGGCCTTTAAAGGAACGGGCATTTTTGGTGTTCCGTTTGATTTTCAGAACCTGATGGCGACGTTCTTGACAGCTGCCTTTGAGCGCGCCCATCCGCAGATCGATCCGTCTCAAACCCGATTGGTGGTGGGCCGGCCCGTTAAATTTGCCGGCCACAATCCGGATGAGCAGCTCGCGATGAAGCGGTATCGGTCAGCATTCCGGAAACTCGGATTCGACGACATTCTTTTTGTCATGGAACCTGTTGGCGCTGCATTTTCCTACGCTCAGTCCCTCAAGCAAGACACGACCATCCTTGTGGCGGACCTCGGCGGCGGCACCACCGACTATTCGCTCATGCGGTTTGAGACCTCAGCGGGTCATATGCATGCGCACCCTCTGGGGCGTGGCGGCATAGGCATCGCGGGAGACACCTTTGACTACCGGATCATTGACAATGTCGTTCTACCGAAGCTCGGGAAAGGGTCCCAATACAAAAGCATGGGCAAAACACTGGATATCCCGCCCAACCTTTTCTCAAATTTTGCTCGCTGGCACATGCTGTCCATCTTCAAGACATCCGATGATTTCAAGGAGATGAAAAAGCTCCTCCGCTGGTGCCTCGATCCGGACCAGATTGAGTTGTTCATCGAGCTTGTCGAGGAAGATCAAGGCTATCCGCTCTATAAATCGGTTTCGGAGACAAAGGCACTTCTTTCAGCGAACGAAGAGGCCGAACTTACCTTCAAACCACTTGGCCCTGACTTTAAAGCAAGCGTTTCTCGGCACGATTTTGAGGGCTGGATCGCTCCGGATCTTTTGAAGATGAATCGCGCACTCGACAGCGCACTGGAACGCGCCAAGCTGAGCGAAGACGACATTGACCGGGTGTTCATGACCGGTGGCACGTCGTTCGTGCCGGCGGTGCGGAAGATGTTCGCAGACCGTTTTGGTACTGAGCGGATTTCAGGCGGCAATGAACTAACATCAGTGGCCAACGGGCTTGCTCTTATCGGCGCCCGCCAAGACGCGGCAGATTGGTCGGTGGCCGCATAAAACGGTGTGATCAAGACAGCCCGGGCTCTCAGAAGAAAGCCCGGTCCATCAATTAGCCAAAGGCCTTTCTGAGCACCGGTATGCGCTTGACCAGCACATAATCTAGCGCCAGTACCGTCAAAAGGGTCACTCCAGCAAGCGGGAACGCCAGCGACAGGAACAGCATCAAGATCATGGCACCACGCCAATGCGGCATGTTTTCCGGTGTCTTCGGCGCGATGATCCGGAGCGCAGCACCTTTCGGGCGGCGCATCCACCACATGACAACACCGCTCACACACAAGAAGACCACGGACAGGCACGCAAGTGTGTTGAGCACCAGGTTCCAAAGACCAACCAACCCCATATGCAGCGGGATGCCAACAGCCATGGCTTTGGCGGCAAGCGAATAGTCGGCAAATCCAACAGACGCCAGGATCTTCCCGGTATACTGATCAATGTGGACTGTGCGATCGGAGAATGGATCTTCCGCATCTGAACTCATTGTGTCCTTATTGATGGTCCACACACCCGTGTCTCCTTGGGGATAGGAAACACGGTATCGGGCGTTAAAGCCGATTGCCGCCGCCAAATCCGAAATACTGTCGATTGTTACCGGCGCCCCCTCAGGCGTCCCAGAAACACCGGATACGGAGCCGGAAGCCGGCATTGGTGTCTGCTCCAGAGCCCAGGGCACTTCGCCAACCGGACCGTGGTTCATTGCAGCGTGTGTGCTGTCGGACAAGGGAACATTGTTCCATTTTTCTGCAGGAAATGTGTTCCAAGCTTGAACGATCTTACTTCCCCAAATACCGGTCCAGGCCATGCCGGTGATCAAGAACGCCAGCAGAATGACAGAAACATAGATCCCGATACTGGAATGCAGCCCCTTCCAGAAGTCCCGTCCCCTGGCTTTCATATTTGGCACAACGGACTGGAAAAAGGTCCGGTCACGCGGCCACCAAAGATAAAGCCCCGTAACCACCAACACGATCGACAATCCGGCCGCGATCTCCAAAAGGCGGTCACCGGGTGTTCCAAGCAAGAGATCGCTGTGGATGCCGTCGGCAAAATCGTACCAACCCTTTCGTCGTTCCCAGCTCTCAACCACGTCTCCAGTGTAAGGATCGACAGCGACCATCGACTGAACACCGTCGGCTTTAACGCGAAAAACAGAAACGTTGTTTTCAGCGCGCCCCTTGAGCCACTCCACAACAACCCCGTTTGGGTGTTGCTCCAGGGCTTGATCTGCCTGTTCGGACACACTCAGCATTTGAGCATTTTGCGGTACAGACACGGTAATTTTCTCGCCGTCACGGCCATCTATATAACCGATGAACATCATCATCATGCCTGTGACCGCGAGGATCATCAGGAAGGGCACGACAAACAATCCGGCATAAAAGTGCCAGCGCCAGGCAGCACGATAGAACGCGTTCGGTGCGGATGCACTTCGAACGTCTTGTGGGATATCACTCATGGGATCTCCATACCGGGTGCCCCGCCACTCAAAAGCAGCTGGAGGCGGTCCGGTTTATATCAATTTCAATTGGATTTTCGGAAAGATCAGATCCCAAGAGGTGGAGCACGTGCTCCATTTTGGCCGCGATCCAACGAGCTTGGACGCGGCGCCTCGGCAAAAAACGGACTTGCCAGTGAGGCGAAGACCGGTAGGGCGCTGTCCGATGCCAAGCCCGGCACCACCACCGCTCCGACACCGGCGAATACACAGTGATTTGATACTTTGCCTTCATCACCACCCATCGGGCCAGACGGCAGCTCTTTGCCGTCAGCATCTAGGGTGATGGTTCTCATGCCGTCCGGTGTACAAAGGACGACCGTAAAGCCCTGATCCTTTTGCAGCGACGGCATGAAGCCCTGCGGCAATAGGGCGGACAGCAGGAATGGCAGCAACAGTATAAACACTGCTGCATTCAGTTTCCGGATATTTTGCCGGAGTTCGCCCAAAATCCTGATGCCCCTCACTTCAGAACGGCTGAGGCTTAAGGTAATTCCTCTACAAACACAATTCTAAAAGTCCGGTATTCCGGCGCGGCCAAGAAGCTGCGCCCTTAGTCCGCAAGACTGATATCGGCCATCAGATCCGCCGCTGTTGCTTGCAGCGCATCGCTCAATTGAGCAGGTGTCAGTCCACTTGGGAGTCTCAAATCCGCCGAGGCCTTGAACAGGAAACCGCCCTGCATCGATCCCGCCTCAACAGACGTTTCCAGATGCTCGATGCTGACCTTATGCTCGCTAAGAATGTGGGTGATGTCGCGCAAAATACCCGGGTGGTCCTGCGATACCAGATCCAGATGGGCGGACGCTCCAAGCGCTTCATTGTCGTTGCCCTGGCCGGACCGCAGCGTGATATCTATCCCGTCTGATCCCAGCGCCTCCAAGGCCGCAGTCAACTGGCTGGAGTTTTCTGCAGGAACAGAGATGCGCACGATGCCGGCAAACTCGCCACCAAGCCGGGCCATTGAACTTTCAATCCAGTTCCCGCCTGCACCCGCGATTACGTCAGCGATCTTCTCGACAAGCCCAGAGCGGTCTTCGGCAATGACGGTGAACACGAGATGGTCTTGCATGATACGGCACCCGTTTGATCGAGGTTGTTACAGTTCTTGTTGACATTTCAGGATTGAGAAAACAAGTGACTGCGCAAAATAGGGAAGGACACCGTGCGTCTCTATGCGGTACCGGATACGTCCCGTAACCCGAGTTCAACCGTGGTCATTTAGAATTTACCGGTGCACCCCTATATTTATTTTCCGGCGAGGGAACGTACGGAACAACCAGTCCCCAATGGCACTTCAGAAAGCGGTTAACGCAGAATGCAGACCCACAACAGCTTGAAAACACTGGATCGCTTCTGGCTCAAATTCATGGATCGCCCACTTGTCTTCGCGGCGGTTGTGCTGCTGGCACTTGCGTTGCTGCCGGTCGCCGTCTGGATGGACCTGCGCACGATTTCCGACCAGTCTCTCCGCTCTCAAGCCATTGATCTCGACAAGGCCATAACCGAGATCCGGACGTACTACGCTCGCAATGTCGTAGGCCGCGTGCAAAGCGCGAGTGGTGACATTCAACCGACCCATGAATACCACGAACGGGATGGTGGGATTCCCATTCCGGCGACGCTGTCGATTGAGCTTGGAGACGTTATTGGAGATCAGGGAACGCTGGAGTACCGTTTCGTCTCCGATCTGCCGTTCACAGAACGCGAACCCTACGAACTCAACGATTTTGAGCAAAAGGCCTTGGCTGACTTCCGGGAGACCCGGGATCCCAAAGACCTGGAGATTGGCTTCACGGGTTCCTTGTTCGACCGTCAGGTTCAAATTGCCTCGCCTGTCTACATGGGAGCTTCGTGTGTCGCCTGCCACAACACACATCCTGAGAGCCCAAAGACGGACTGGGTGGTTGGCGATATCCGCGGAATTCAAGCGATCACGATCGACCAGCCCATCGCGGAGAATCTTTGGTCCTTCAAATACCTGCTGACCTATTTCGCGGGCGCTGGTGCCTTCGGGATTGCATTTGCCGGTTTGCAATGGCGTCAGGCGTATCGCTTCCACAAGATGAACGGCGACCTGGAAGCGGCGAATTCTGAAATCAGCCACCTGAACAAACAGCTGGCGTCGGAAAATGTCCGCCTCGGAGCTGAAATTGAAGTTGCGCGGCAGATCCAGATGATGGTCCTGCCAACGCAAAACGAGTTGGGTGAGATTGATCAGCTGGAAGTCGCCGCCTTCATGGAACCCGCCGATGAAGTTGGCGGAGACTACTACGACGTTCTGCAACTTGGGGACCGCGTTAAAATCGGCATCGGCGATGTCACCGGGCATGGCCTTGAAAGCGGCGTCCTTATGCTAATGGTGCAGTCGGTTGCCGTCGCTCTTCAAGAACAGGGCCCAAGCGATCCCAAACAATTTCTTGTTGCGCTCAATAATGCGATCTGCCGCAACATCAAGCGCACAAAGACCGACAAGCACCTGACCTTGTGTTTCCTGGATATTGAGCACGACAAACTGACGCTGACTGGTCAACATGAAGAGTTGATTTTGCTGCGGCGCTCAGGTGCCGTGGAAACGGTCGACACGCTGGATCTTGGTTTTCCAGTTGGATTGGAAGACAACATCTCGGAATTCGTGCGCCCACTGCCCATGCCCTTTGAGAGTGGAGACACGGTTGTTCTCTATACGGATGGTGTGACAGAGGCGGAAAATTCCAAGGGCGAAATGTACGGCTTGGACAGGTTGATCGCGAGCACCAAGGACCACGGGCACAAGTACGCCGCAAGGATGTTGGAGGCGATGATTGCCGATCTCAGATCGCATATCGGGTCGGCAGCAGTGTTTGACGACATCACTCTACTCGTTGCCCGCCGCAGATAAGGAAAATGTCGGAAGATTTAGGAGCGACGGATGACCAAAAAAGCCACCCGCCGCTTCCGAACGCATTTCAGCGCCAGAAACACCGGCAAGTCGCCGGCCTGAACCCCTCCACAGGCTACGTAAAAACCCCTACCGCCTTTAACTAGCGTTGTAAATTGGCTGATTGACGCAACCGAATTTAGGGCTCGGTTATTTCACCAAGTAGGTATGGCGGTGCCCGTCAATAACGTGTCGTATTGATGCTTGATCCCCACATGCCCCTCCCGTACTGTGCGCCGATCTGACGGCGTCCTTTTGGGGACTGAAAGAGATTCTGGATGCGGCTGACCCATACCGGGGGCCAACGCCGGAGCTGTTGAAGGCACATCCCTGCGCATGCTGTAGAAGCTGCAGCTTGCGCCGCGTGCCAGTCTTTCTTCCTTATGCGCCGGTCACTTATTGTTTGCCTGAACGGCACTATGATTGGAAGAGACCATGACCCACAGGATAATCCTGTCTGCCGTGTTCGCGTTATCAGCACCTTCAGCCGCATTTGCGCACGCGGGCCACTTGGGCGAACTTGCAGGGCACGCTCATTGGGCCGGTGCCGCAGCGCTTGCAGGTGCAGCTCTCATTGCTGGTGTCGTTGCTTGGGCTGGCAGAAAAGACAAGGACAGTGCAGCCGACAGCGACGAAGCTGATGCTGAGCCTGGTGAAACAGCGAAAAATCCGGCGTCATAATCCAGAACCAAGCACCTAAGAATTGCTGTTTTATCTGCACCCGTAGCCAGCCTTACACTTACCGCTTAACCCGATAACACGGACACCTAAGTGACACTTTTGCCAGCCGATGACACGCCGCAATATGCATATGAGAGGGACCCGGCCGCAATCTACCGCCAATCCTTTTCTATTGTGCGGAAAGAAGCAGACCTTTCGCATTTGCCTAAGGCCTTGCATCCAACGGCCGTCCGGTTGATCCATTCCTGCGGCATGACCGATCTACCACGAGACCTGATGTGGTCGGATGAAGTTGTAGAAGCGGCGCGAGCAGCTTTCGCAAAAGGAGCTCCGGTGTTTTGTGATGTGGAGATGGTTGCCTATGGCATCATCAAGAACCGCCTCCCGAAAGGCTCCGAAGTCATCTGCACATTGAATGCCCCGCTTGTACCCGGCCTTGCATCTGAGCTCAAAACGACCCGGTCCGCTGCGGCCGTCGAGCTCTGGCGCGATCGGCTGGACGGGGCAATTGTTGCTATTGGCAATGCCCCAACAGCGGTATTTCATCTTCTTGAGATGATTGCTGCGGGCGGGCCGAAGCCTGCGGTCATTCTTGGCTTTCCAGTGGGCTTTGTCGGCGCTGCAGAATCCAAGGACGCGCTGGCCAGCAATCCGTTCAGCGTTCCCTATCTTGCCGTCAAGGGCCGCCGAGGTGGCTCGGCCATGGCAGCCGCTGCCGTAAATGCCCTTGCCGCCGGTTTGCCGGAAGAGGGTTGATATGACGGCCGATGATCGCAAGCCTGCAATGAAATCCGTCAGCAAACCAAACGCCTTGCGTTCCCGTGGATTTCTATCTCAACCGGGCGCTCACGCCCCGTCCGGCGATGGTTCTTCGGGCAAACCGAACATGTCTCGCGGCAAACGACAGCCGGTTGTGTCAAATGATGGAAAACCGGCAAACTTGACCACCAAAGTCTCCATCCGACCCTACAAACTGGGGGACACATGAACGCCCCCTGGCTGACCCTAATCGGACTGGGCGAAGATGGCTCCTTCTCGGCCGCCGCGCAAACTGCGCTTGACGAAGCAAACATCGTCTACGGCAGCAACCGGCATTTTGAGTTGGTTCCGGGAGTATCCGGCGAAAAACGCCTGTGGCCGTCGCCGCTTTCCAAGGTTTTCGAGGATTTGGCTGCTCTGAAAGGCCGCTCTGTCGCCGTGCTCGCGACCGGTGACCCGCAGTGGTACGGAATTGGCTCCAGCCTCGCGCGGTATTTCCAATCCAGTGAAATGGCCGTTTTCCCGGCACCTTCTGCGTTCCAGCTGGCTGCAGCGCGTCTGGGCTGGGCAGTTCAGGAGTGCGAGTGTCTTTCGGTTCACGGGCGGCCGGTTGACCGGCTGCGCTGTCATCTCTACCCAGGAGCGCGTTTATTGGTTCTGACCAGCAATGGCCATGCACCGCGCGACGTTGCCAAGCTTTTGCAAGACGCAGGCTATGGCGCAAGCCGCATGACCGCCCTGGAGCATCTTGGCGGTGAAAAAGAGCAGACTGTTTCGGGCATCGCCACGGAGTGGTCAAAAGACGTCGCGGATTTTCACACACTTGGTATTGAAGTTGTTGCCGCACCCGGCACCCCCATCCGCTCCCGCGTTCCCGGCTTACCGGATGAGGCCTTCAGGCACGATGGCAAGATGACCAAACAGGAAGTGCGCGCGGTGACCCTCGCAGCGCTCAAACCTTATTCCGGCGCGTTGTTGTGGGATATTGGCTCCGGGTGCGGGTCCGTGGCGATCGAGTGGCTGCGTGCTGCGGATCGCACGAAAGCGGTTGGCCTCGAGCCCCTTAAAAAACGGCGATTGATGGCGGCGGAAAACGCGAGTTCCCTTGGCGTCCCGCATCTTGACCTGATTGATGCGACCGCGCCGGATGGATTGAGCGACCTGCCTAAGCCAGATGCGATCTTCATAGGCGGAGGCCTGACTGCGAACAACATGGTTGAAATCTGCCTATCAGCGCTGAAACCTGGGGGAACCTTGGTCGCCAACGCTGTCACGCTTGAAAGCGAAGCGGTTCTGCTGGAAGCCTATCAGCAACATGGCGGCGATTTGAAAAGGTTGTCCGTTCAACGGGCCAGCGCGGTTGGCGGACTAACCGGATGGCGACCGGCGATGCCAGTCACCCAATGGAGTTTAGTGAAGTCATGAACGGCACGCTCTATGGAATTGGTCTTGGACCGGGTGACCCGGAACTGATGACGTTGAAAGCACATCGGTTGATTTCATCGGCCAAGGTGATTGCCTATCCAGCTCCAGATACCGGCGAGAGTTTTGCGCGGTCGATCGCAGCTACCACGATCCCGCATGGAGCTCGGGAAGTCCCGATTGTTGTGCCGATGCGTGTCGACCGCTTTCCCGCGCAGGAAATCTACGACAAGGCCGCTGAAGAAATCGCAGAGGTTCTGGAAAGCGGTGAAAATGTAGTCGTGCTGTGTGAAGGCGATCCATTTTTCTTCGGGTCCTTCATGTATCTGTTCGACCGCCTATCCAGACGTTTCCCGTGTGAAGTTGTGCCCGGTGTCACCTCGTTAACTGCCTGCGCGGCACAACTGATGCGGCCACTGACGTACCGCAACGACGTTCTGACTGTCATTCCGGGCCCGCTGCCTGATGTTGATATCCGCGCCAAGATCGAAGAAGCCCAGGCCATCGCCATCATGAAGGTTGGCCGACATTTGCCACGCCTCAAAGCACTTCTGGAAGACATGAACCTTCTCGACCGCGCCGGATACGTCGAACGGGCAAGCCTGCCAGAGCAGAAGGTCTTCCGGCTTCAAGATCTTGATACGGACAAAGCCCCGTATTTTTCCATGATCCTTATCTACAAGGGAGACGAAGCGTGGACGCTTCCCCCATCCTTCTCGTCCTGAACCAAGCTGGCCTCGACACGGCCGAAGACATCGCCAAGCGGTTTTCGACGGCTCGAATCCATGGCCTTGCCGGCCGTGTGCCGACTGCCGACACGCAGTTCAACGAGACGATTGAACACATTCAGATGCTGTTTAAAGCCGGGCATCCGGTTATCGGTTTTTGCGCCAGCGGCATTTTGATCCGGGCCCTGGCTCCGATCCTTTCGGACAAGCGGACCGAGCCGCCGGTTGTTGCCGTGTCCGAAGATGGCTCCAGCATCGTCCCGCTGCTTGGCGGGCATCGCGGGGCCAACGAATTGGCGCGCCTTCTCGCAAAAGCCCTTGGCGGCCATGCGGCGATCACCACCGCAGGTGACACCGCCCTCGGTATTGCGCTGGATGCACCACCAAAGGGCTGGAAGCTTGGCAACCCGGAAGACGCCAAACCGGTCATGGCTGAGCTCCTGTCCGGCGCACCGGTCCAGGTGTTGGGCTCCGCCGACTGGCTAAAGCGGGACAAGCTGACCATTTCCGAGGATGCCGAACTGACACTTTTGGCCACTGATGAACCTGTCGACGGGACACCAACACGGCTTGTCTATCATCCGCAGCGGTATGTGGTTGGCGTCGGCTGTGCCCGCGGCTGCGATCCGCAAGAACTGATCGATTTGGTCGACACACATCTTGCGGTTCAGGGCGTAGCAAAGGGCGCCGTTGCCTGTGTCGCAACCATCGACTTGAAAGCCGATGAAGCTGCCATGAATGCGTTGGCCACCCATTTGGATGCCCCCTTACGTCTCTTCCCGGCTGAAACGCTGGAGCTGGAGAAACCGCGCCTCAAGAACCCGTCAGAAGTCGTCTACTCTGAAGTGCGCTGCCATGGTGTCGCCGAAGGCGCAGCACTTGCTGCCGTTGGCCGCGAAGGCCGATTGGTGGTCGAGAAACAAAAGACCGCAAATGCCACATGCGCCATCACACGCGCGCTGGAACCGCTTGACGGAATGACAGTTGGCCGTGGCCGTGGCCACTTGTCGGTAATCGGCATTGGCCCAGGAAAGGACGACTGGCGCACGCCGCAGGCAACCCACCTTCTTGCCGCAGCAAGCGATGTCGTTGGGTACTCGCTTTACCTTGAAATCGTCGCCTCTCACATCACCGGCAAGACTCACCACAATTTTCCACTTGGCGCAGAAGAAGACCGCGTACGTTTTGCTCTAGAAGAGGCAGGCAAAGGCAAGAACGTTGCGCTGATTTCATCTGGTGATGCTGGTATCTACGCGATGGGAGCCCTTGTTTACGAACTTCTGGACCGCGACGCAGACAATGGCGGTGTGTCCGACGCCGCTAAGCGGGTCAGCATCACCAACGCTCCCGGCATCTCTGCCCTTCAGGCGTGTTCAGCACAGATCGGAGCACCCCTCGGCCATGACTTCTGCGCGATCTCGCTGTCGGATCTGCTCACCCCATGGGAAGCGATCGAAAAGCGTCTCAACGCTGCGGCTGAAGGGGACTTTGTGATTGCTTTCTACAATCCGGTGTCAAAGCGCAGAAGGACACAGCTGGCCGCCGCCAAAGACATCCTACTGAAACATAGGCCGCCAGAAACGCCGGTTGTGCTCGGTGTAAATCTTGGCCGTCCGGAAGAAACACTACGGGTGATGACACTGGCCGAACTTGAAGTGGATGATGTCGACATGCTGACGACAGTCATGGTCGGGTCGTCCAACTCGAAGGCAGTCAAACGCGGAGACGGCAGGAAGTTTGTCTATACACCGCGCGGTTACGCAAAACGTATCGACGCCCCAAAAGATCAGAAATCGGAAGAAACCGCATGACAGTTCACTTCATTGGCGCCGGTCCTGGCGACCCGGATCTCATCACCGTTCGTGGCTTGAGGCTTATTCAGAACTGCCAGGTTTGCCTTTATGCAGGCTCGTTGGTGCCGGAACAGATTGTCGCTGCAGCGCCGGAAGGCGCACGCGTGATCGACACGGCTCCCATGACCCTCGACGAGATCGTTGCCGAGATCCAGAGCGCCCATGAAAACGGCCAGGATGTGGCCCGTGTCCATTCAGGTGACCCATCAATCTATGGCGCGACGGCTGAACAGATGCGCCGTCTTGAAGCGCTCGGCATCGGCTACGACGTCACGCCAGGCGTCCCGGCATTCGCAGCTGCAGCGGCCGCCCTGAAAACCGAACTCACCATTCCTGAAGTCGCCCAGACCGTAATCGTAACCCGAACGGCCATGCAATCCTCGGCGATGCCGAACAATGAGGACCTCGACACGCTTGGCAAAAGCGGCGCGACGCTCGCAATCCACCTCTCAATCCGAAACCTGCGCGAGGTCGAGCGGCAGCTCACACCGCATTACGGTGCTGATTGTCCGGTGATTGTCGCTTACCGGGTCGGATGGCCGGACGAGGCCTTCATTCACGGCACACTGTCTACAATTGCCGAAAAAGTCCGTGCTGCAAAGATCACACGCACAGCGCTAATCTTCGTCGGTCACGCCTTGAAGCCCGGTCAGGATTTCAGAGACAGCGCGCTTTATGATGCAGATCACGTGCATGTCCTCAGACCGAAGAAAAAGGCCAAAGGCTAGGTGCGTCGCAAATTGCCTTTCATCTGGCTGATCCCGTAGGTTTCTTTAAGAACATCTGATGGGAGACGCCGCGTGGCTGAACGAAATCCGCTTCTGGAACATGCGCTGTCGTTGAACGGCGATCCTTTTGCGATCCGGGAGTTCTATGCCAACTGGGTACATACATATGACACGGATCTCTTACTTGCGATCGGGTATGTCGCTCCGCAAGTTGCTGCTGAGGCACTGATCCGCCATCTCAGTGACGGGAAATTGGTCCTGGATGCAGGTTGCGGCACCGGGCTCGTCGGGTTGGAGCTTTTAAAGCTCGACTATGAGCTCACCATCGACGGGATCGATCTCACACCGGAAATGCTGGCTGCATCGCGCAAAAGTGGCGCTTATCGGAAACTGAATGAAGCCGACATGTGCGGCCCGCTGCATGAGATCGACGACAACAGTTATGATGGCATTGTCAGCGCGGGCGTGTTTACCAGCGGCCATGTCGGACCAAATGGCCTCGATGCACTGATCCGGATTGCCAAGCCCGGTGCTCCAATCGTTTTCACGGTGCGGGACACCACATGGGACACTGACGGCTTTGGGCAGAAGATCGAGAAGCTGGAATCTGAAGGCGTGGTGCGGATTGTCGATATTAAGCTCAGCCCGTATCACACAAAGGAAGATGTTTTCTGTCAGCTCTGCGTGCTGGAAGTCGTTTGATAGCGTGAAATCACATGCGCAAACGACCCCATCACATTATTTACGCGCAGCCCCATGTCGGGCAAGCCGTTCCCGGAAGCATCACTTGCCGAAAACAGCCCATCGACGGCGCCCTCACTCACAACACTGGCATAGTGAAACTCGTGTGCCGCCAGCTCCCCTGACCATGGCGCTCCGGTTTTTGCAGTCACAATCCGATAGCCGAGGTGCCGCTTGCGGGTTTGGAACGACGTTTCCAGAGGCAAAAACCCAAGCATTTCATAGCGATAACCATCTGCATCGACCAGACCGTCACCGAGGATCATGTACCCTCCGCATTCGCCGTAGATCAGCGCACCATTAGCAGCTGCGTTTCTGACGCCCGAAACGAAAGTTTTCGCATTTGCCAGAACCGACGCATGCAATTCGGGATATCCGCCCGGCAAGTAAACGGCATTCGCATCAGAGCGCGGTGCTTCGTTGGCAAGCGGCGAGAAGAACGAAATTTCAGCCCCCATGCGCCGCCAGTGTTCCAGCAGATGCACGTAGGAAAAGGCAAAGGCAACGTCCTTGGCGACCGCAATCCTTTGCCCAAATGGCAATGGTAGACTGCGAGCCTCAGCCATCGGTGTGGCAATTCTATGTGCCAAAGCCTTTACGGCTTCGAGATCGAGATGGTTTTCAACGATGCTTGACGCGACCTCCAGAAACGCATTCAAATCGGAATGCTCATGCGCCTGAACCAGGCCGAGATGGCGCTCCGGAAGAATCAGGGCGTCCTTGCGCGGGATGGCACCAAGGACGGCAATATCGAATCCGCTCAGGGCTGCGCGCAGCATTGTTTCATGCCGCGCACTGCCGACGCGGTTCAAAATGACACCGGTCACCTGCACATCGGACCGAAAGTGTTTGAAGCCACTGACGAGAGCAGCAACCGACTGCGCCTGTTTGGCACAATCGACCACAAGGATTACAGGAAGCTGGAGAGAAGTCGCCAGATCTGCGGCAGATCCTTTGCCGCTTGCTGCGCCATCAAACAGGCCCATAGCCCCTTCGGCGATCAGATAATCGTGGCCAGTAGCGTGGGAAGCGGCCAGCGTTCCTAATGTTCCTCCGTCCATCGCCCAAGCATCAAGGTTGATGCAAGGCGCACCACTGGCCGCCTCATGGAACTTAGGATCGATGTAATCGGGTCCGGACTTTGCCGAAACAACGGAAATGCCCGCGTTCTTGAAAGCCCGCAGCAGGGCCAATGTCACGGTCGTTTTTCCAGCGCCGGAGGATGGCGCTGCGATCAAGAGTCCCTTCGGTCCGTCTGAATTAACCTGCATCGGCCTGTCGGGTCGCCTCGTGCAGCCCGAGTGGATCGGGTGTCAGAACCTTCCCAGACAGGGCGCCCAGCCAGTCGAGCCCAGCGCGCAAACGGACAACTTCACCAACACAGACAATGGCGGGCGGGCTGAGACCAGCGCGCTTTGCTTCTTCTGCGCAGTTTCCGAGCGTCGTTTCCAAGACTTCTTGCTCGGCCAAGGACCCGTTGCACACAATGCCCACTGGCTCATTCACCGAGCGTCCGCCGGCAATCAGTTTGCCGGCGATCGTGTCAAGATGCTTCATTGCCATGTACATCACGATGACTGGGGACCCTTGAGCGATGCCATCCCAGTTGATCGCATCTGGTGTCAGCCCGGTCTGGTCATGCCCGGTAAGAAAGGTGACAGCCTGATTGCAGTCCCGGTGGGTCGCGGGGATGCCGGCATAGGCCAGCCCGCCAATTCCAGCAGTAATGCCCGGTATGATCCGAAAATGAACCCCGGCCTCGACGAGGCCAAGCGCTTCTTCCCCGCCCCGCCCAAACACAAAAGGATCGCCGCCTTTAAGGCGCAAAACACGCTTTCCAGAACGCGCATAGTCAATGAGCTTCAGGGTGATGTCCCGCTGTTTCGGGCTCGGCTTACCACCGCGTTTACCGGCATAATCGAGCACAGCTCCAGGCCTTGCCCAGCTCAGAATGCTCTGATCCACAAGCGCGTCGTAAACAACCACGTCCGCCTGCCGCAACCCATTGACGGCGTGCAGCGTCAAAAGGCCTGGATCTCCGGGCCCCGCCCCGGCGAGCCAGACCCATCCGGCTTCGAATTCCGGCAGGGATTGCGCAGGCAATGTTAGGTGTTGTTCAGACTGCATGAATCTTGTTTACAGCGGGGATAGAAAAGCGCCAAGTCCTTCGCCGGTATAAAGCTATCCGAATGCGACATTTCACCTCTCGATCTGCGCATTTTTGAAAAACTCGGTTATAGACATTTGATGGCCAAACCTGACGGCAAAGAATTGCGGCGCGGCTGGACGACGGGTGCATGCGCCACGGCGGCGGCGAAGGCTGCCTATCAGGCTTTGCAGACCGGTGCGTTTCCGGATCCGGTCGAGGTAACCCTGCCGCAAGGCAGAACGACAGACTTCGTTCTAACCCGCCACGCATTGGCTGACGGATGCAGCTCAGCCACCATTACAAAAGATGCGGGCGATGATCCGGATGTGACCCATGGGGCCGAGATCACGTCTACTGTAAGGCTTTTGCCGAAGGGAAGCGGTGTCCAGTTCAAGGCCGGAGCCGGGGTTGGCACTGTCACCCGGCCCGGCTTGCCGATCCCGCCAGGCGAACCTGCAATCAACCCGGTGCCCCGCCAGATGTTGCAAACAGCCATCGACGAAGTGACCCACCTTCACGGCGGCACAGGGGATGTCGAGATCGAGATCTCGATTGCGGGCGGCGAGGAACTGGCTCTCAAGACCATGAACCCGCGCCTTGGCATCGTTGGCGGGTTGTCGGTCCTCGGAACAACCGGGATTGTGCGGCCGTTTTCCTGCGCAGCCTGGATCGCGTCCATCCACCGCGGCATTGATGTCGCCCGCGCAACGGGGCTTGGACATGTCGTGGGCGCAACGGGTGCCATGTCTGAGAAGGCCGTGCAAACCCGTCATGACCTTGATGACAGCGCCTATCTGGACATGGGAGATTTTGCCGGTGGGCTCCTGAAATACCTGCGCAGTCACCCTGTCCCGAAAATCACCATGGCCGGAGGCTTTGCCAAGTTCACCAAGCTTGCCCAAGGCGCGCTCGACCTCCACTCGGCCCGAAGTTCGGTCAATTTTGAGTTCCTTCAGGATCTGCTTCGTGAGGCCGACGCCCCAACCAGCCTCATCGTCCATGCTGGAACATCGAACACAGCGAAGGAAGTACTCGATATGGCGGCGGCAGATGGGATCAATCTGAGCGCGCCACTTGCAAAGCGTGCAAAGGCAGCGGTTCGAACAGTTCTGCGAGATGCCCCTGTCGACGTGGAAGTCCTGATTGTGGACCGTCAAGGGCACATCATCGGGGAGTGCGGATTTGACCGCTGACAAACCGCACATTCTGCTACTGGCCGGGACCTTCGAGGCCCGCGTGCTGGCGGCGAAGTTGCAGCAGCGGTTTCCGTCCACACGAGTGACAGCGTCGTTCGCGGGCGCCGTGAAAGACCTGCCAGATCTTGGTGTTCCGACGCACATTGGCGGCTTTGGGGGCATTGAGGGGCTTTGCCAATACCTTCAGACCCAGAAGATTTCGCTCATCATCGATGCAACACACCCGTTCGCAGCTCAAATGAGCTGGAACGCCTTCCATGCGGCAAAGCGCGAGGACTTTGCGATCCTTCGGCTCGAGCGACCTGCCTGGCAGCAGGTGCCGAATGATCTTTGGCATCCGGTTGCCTCCATGGATGGTGCCGCCGATGCGATACCCGAAGGGGCCCGCGCCTTTCTGGCTGTCGGTCGCAAGGAAATTTCAACGTTTTACCGGCGCGGCGATATCATCGGCACCGCCCGGATGATCGAGCCGCCTCCCCTTCCCCTGCCGGACCACTGGTCGCTTGTGCTCGCCCGCCCCCCTCAATCCACTGGTGAAGAAGTCAAGCTGTTCACGGAACGAGGCATTACCCACGTGGTGACCAAGAACAGCGGCGGAACGCGAGCCTATGCAAAAATCGAAGCCGCGCGGCAGATGCAGCTTCCGGTCATCATGGTGGACCGGCCTGAACTGCCATCAACGGCTATTGCAGCTTCCGTAAATGGCGTGCTCGACTGGACTGACAGGTTTCTGAACACATGATCTCCCTGCCGGGATTTTCAGGGAAACCAGCAAGCCGCAAACAACAGGTTTTTCTTGCAGGCGCACCGATTATCGCGCTTTAGTTGCACTTCAATGACCCGGCGCCAAATCACGGCGATCCGCAGTATGATCGGCAGATGTTTGATAAACGCGCTCAATGCCGCCCTGGCCACTGCCTCGATCCTGCTTTTGATATGGACCGGCGCTTTCACGGCAGCAAGCGCACGGGAACGGACCTGCCTGCGCGGTGTCAATATCGCCGGTGCCGAGTTCGGCGGCTATGAAGGGCCCTACGGCGAAAGCTACATCTACCCGACAGATGCAACACTAGCGTGGGCGGCCTCCCGGAAAACGACCGTAATTCGTCTTCCGTTCCGCTGGGAACGTCTCCAGCCGGAGCTGTATGCGGCACTGGATCCAGCCGAGCTTGCCCTCCTCAAGCAGACGGTGGCCAAAGCAAAACAACACAATCTGACGACCATTCTGGATCCGCACAATTTTGCCGAATACCGCGATGTGAAAATCGGTCAAGGGTCCGTGACGGTGGAGGCTTTCGCAGACTTCTGGCGCAAACTTGGCCCGGAATTTTCCGGTGACCCGCGTGTCCTCTATCTTTTAATGAACGAGCCGGAAGGTGTCACGGCCACCACATGGTTCAAGGCCGCCCAGGCCGCAATCCTTGCGATCCGGGGCGTTGGTGCAGACAATCTCGTTCTTATTCCCGGCACCATTTGGACCGGGGCCTCTCATTGGTTCGATGATCTGCCCGGAGGATCAAATGCTGACGTCTTCAAGGGCATCGCAGACCCGGCCAATAACTTCGCCTTCGATATTCATCAGTATCTGGACGCGGATTTTTCCGGCAGGAACGCCACCTGTCCACGGACCGCAGATGCCTTGAAGGCCCTTCAAGCGGTGACGATATGGATGCGGCAGTCCGGATTTCAGGCGCATCTCGGCGAGTTCGGCGGGACAGCGTCACCCGATTGCTTGAACGGTCTTGCGAAAGTGGCGGCTTACATCAACGGCGAGAGCGACGTCTGGATCGGCTGGACAGCCTGGGCCGCCGGTGACTGGTGGGGAGACTACGCCTTGTCCCTCCAGCCACAAGGCAGCATCGACACTCCGCAGATGACGGCACTAAAGCCGTTTTTGACCACATCTGATGGTTCGCCTGCGGTCTGCGGTGCAGCTCCGAACTAGGTTTGCGTAACGGCCTCAGGCAGGCAGCGCGGCAAAATCGAGATGGCCGACTGTCATGTTGAATGTGCCGTGCGCGATCTGCGAGCGGCGGCTTTCCAGCCAATCATCAGCCCTGGATTTCTGGGTGCCCTGTTTCACGCCAGCTCCAACCCAGCCGGGCAGGAATTCCGCCAGAAAATCCTCATGCTGCGGACCAATGATCCAATCGGACGTACCGCTGACAACCCTGTATCCCCTGGCCTCAAACAGCGCGATTGCCTGTTCGGCAGCCTTGGGACCCAGCGCCGGACCAAACCCCTTGTCGGTCTGCTGGTCGCGGTTCATTGCGTTGCAGAGATCCAGATCGAGCGGTTCAGCAGGCTCAAATCCTGTCCGGCCATCATAGGTCAGGCTGGCCAGAAACGGCCTTCCGGATGAGACGATTGCTTCGACAAGTTGCGTCAGAAATTTTTCCGAGACCAAGTCAAGGAATGCAGATGTCGTGATCGCATCGACCGCGTCAAACGGGAGTTCTTTGAGGTTGGCCGCTAGATCGATTTCCCGAGTTTGAAGCGACGCTGGCCAGGTCGCATATTTGCGGCTGGCCGCGACCGACAGAAGATCGGCATCATAGTCGGATAAGGTCCACTGGATATCCGATTTTTCTCCTGCCAAAGCTGCAACGGTCGAGCCGGCACCGCTCGCAAGGTCGAGAATTTTCGGGGTTTCAGCCGGCAAGATTTCGAAGAAGGCCGCCTCGACCTCCTTGTTGCGGGCCGCAAGGTCCAGAGGTTCGCGTAATGCCAACCACGTTGCTGAAAAACCGCTCACTGTGCCACCTTCTCCATGACTGTCTCAAAGATCTTCACCGCGTCTTCCCAGCTTGGCAAGGAATGCGCGGCGTCCCGGGCCTCTGTGGCAAGACGTTGCCGAGCCTCGGGATCTGACATCAGGTTGGACAGGGCAGCGGTCAACGCCTCTACATCTTCCACACCGCAGTAAATCGCGCCACCGACCGACAGGGTGTCTTCGACCGCTCCGGCGCCGCTGCCGATCACCGGCAAACCGTGCGCCAGCGCTTCCGTGTAGGCCATGCCGTACCCCTCATAGCGGCTTGCCAAAACGAAGACATCGGCAAGCAGGTAGTGTCGGCTGAGTTGTTCCTGCGGCACGGCCCCATGAAACGTGATGCGGCCGGTCAGCTCCAGACTTTTGATCTGTTCCTTCAGTGCCGCGACACAGCCCGGATCCGCCTCCAGGCCGCCAACGACATCCAGATGCCAATCCATCTCTTTCAAATGGCTGAGCGCCTTAAAGAGAAGATCGTAGCCCTTCCTCTGTGTCACGGTTCCGATGGAAAGGAGCCGCAACGGGCCTTCTGACGCTTTGCTGCCCGCTACTGGAAGTTCCGTTCCCGGAAATGCGATGCTGATCGCATCCTTTGAGATCGCGAACAGGTCCTCGATCTGAGCCGCCGTCGCCGGGCTTGTCACGATCACATGACGGGCATGACTGAGAGCCGCGCTTTCGCTGGCTTGCAGCCGCGCGGCGACGTCGCTGGGCAAGCCATTTTCCCGGCAGAGCGGGTGGTGGACAAGGGCGATCAGCCTCAGTCTCTTGCCGTGCTTTTCGGCGGCCTGATCCACAACGCCGTAGGCCAAGCCATCGATAATGACCACAGTATCGTCCGGGAGAGCAGAAAGAGATGCGTCAACGGCCTGTAGAGTCTTTCTTGATGGGAATGGAAACCCCGGCCCAAGCGACAGCGGCCTTACATCCCAGCCGTTGGCAGCAAGACCGGCAATCACGCGCCGGTCATAGCCATACCCGCCCGTGAGGGTTTGAAGATCACCGGGATAGGCAAACACAAGCCGTTTGTCCGGCATGTCAGATCTTTGCCTCGTACCACGCACGGGCAACATGGGATTCAGAGATCGTCACACGGATGGACGCAAGCTCGCCGCCCTTGCGGCCAAGCCGGTCCTGCCGCGCAGCGTCGGCCAGATGGTCATGAATGTGCTTTGTCAGGAATTCCGTGGTCGTATTGATCCCGGCGAACTCGGGCACCTCGTCAAGGTTCTTGTAGTTGAGCGGCACCAGCACCTCTTTCAGCGCTTCATGCGCGCGGCCAATATCGATCACGACACCGTTTTGATCGAGCTCCTCTGACAAAAAGGCCGCATCTATGACAAATGTCGCTCCGTGCAGCGCCTGTGCCGGACCAAATAGTTCCCCTTTGAAGGAGTGGGCAATCATCACGTGATCGCGAACTTCTACAGCAAACATATTACATTCCTAAGTTCTTGAGTTTTCTGCCAAGCTGGCGTCATGCATCGTCGGCTTGGTCATAAACGATGACCGCAGCCAAGACATCTGATGCCTTGTTCAATATTTCGGGAACACGCACTGCCGCGTCTTCAAATGGAATTTTGTGGCTGATCAGAAGATCCAGACGTGGATCATCCAGTAGGGAAAGCGCCAATTCCATTCGCCTGCGGTAAGTCCAGCGCGCTTGCCGTTCGGCCGGAATTGTGCCCACTTGACTTGAGATTAATTTGATCCGGCGGCTATGAAAATCAGCTCCAAGTGGCACCCCGACGGTCTGGTTGCCGTACCAGCTCATTTCAATGACCGAGGCGCCATCACCAGCGCTGGAAAGCGCCGTTGTCAGCCCGGCTGCGCTCGCACTTGTGTGGAACACGAGGTCCTGGTCTCGCGGCGCATCCCCTGGAAGGCTGAAACGAAAACCAAGGCCGGATGCGATCTCAGCGCGGGTCGGGTTGATATCCACCAAAGTCACCGTTGATCCGGGGATACGGTTGCACACGTAAGCTGTCAGAAGTCCGACAACACCGCCGCCGACCACGCAGATGTGATCCCCAGGTGATGGTTTTCCATCCCATAAAGCATTGAGAGCGGTTTCTAAATTGGCCGCAAGCGTCGCCCGCTCGGCCGGAATGGAAGCAGGCACAGGGACACAGGCATCCGACGGGAGAGTGTAGAGATCTTGATGCGGAAAGAGCGAAAAGACGAGCTTACCTGCAAGTTCTGCGTCTCCGTCAATAACGGTTCCAACGCTGGCGTAGCCGTATTTTACCGGGAAGGGAAACTGCCCCTCCTGAAAAGGCGCACGCATGCGATGCCATTCTGTTTCCGGAACCGCACCGCGGAGAACAAGCCCTTCGGTTCCGCGGCTGATGGCACTGTTCACCGCCTGGATCAGCACTTCTCCCGTTTGCGGCCGCGAGATCGCAGATGGTTGCACCAAGCACTCTCCGCTGCCCACATACCAAATGGCACGCGCTTCATGGAGATCATCTGTTTCAGCGGAAGACGGCATTCTGCAATTTCTCCGAACCGTGACACGCTTTTGCCACCACATCCACTTATCGCTACGCCCATTCATGCCATGTTTGCAAGGATTGGAAGTCCAGAAAATGTTGCAAGTGATTGATAAACCTGAACCGGCATTGACCAAAACGTCCATGACCGGTCGCAGGGTTCTGTTCGCCTTCCTGTTGGCGGCAAGTTTCGTTGCCTTGTCGGCGTTAATGTTCGTGACATTATCTCCGGGCGGTCACACGACCTTGGACTACTTCATCCTTGCCTGTTTCATGGTCACACTTCCGTGGACCGTTATCGGTTTTTGGAACGCTGTGATCGGTCTTTTGGTCATGCGGCTGTCCAAGGATCCTGTCGCAGCTGTATGCCCGATTGCCCCAGGAGATGCGTCTCAATCGATCTCCAGCTCCACAGCGCTCCTCTCCTGTATCAAGGATGAGGACGTCGACGCGCTGGAGACCAATCTCACCGCGATGGCCAGCAATCTAATCCGTGCAGGCTCCGGCCATAACTTCACACTCTATGTTTTGAGCGATACGTCCCGGGACGACACAGCGCAGCAAGAACAGCAAATGTCGGCTCGACTGTCGGCCCGATTTACTGGGCAAATGGATGTCGTTTATCGGCGCCGGGCTGTAAACACCGCGTTCAAAGCCGGCAACATCGAAGATTTTTGTGAACGTTGGGGAGATCGCCACGAGTTTGCGATCGTGCTGGATGCAGACAGCTACATGTCCGCCTCAGCGATCATCGATCTGGTACGGCGCATGGAAGTCAATCCGCAGATCGGTATCCTTCAAAGCCTCGTAGTCGGGCTGCCGACAGACAGTGCCTTTGCGCGGGTTTTCCAATTTGGAATGCGCCTCGGAATGCGCTCCTACACGATCGGCAGCGCGTGGTGGCAGGGAGATTGCGGGCCCTATTGGGGGCACAATGCCATCTTGCGGCTAAAGCCTTTCAAGGAGCACTGCAAGCTGCCAGTTCTACCTGGGACAGGCCCGCTGAGCGGTCCGGTTTTGTCGCATGACCAGGTCGAAGCTGTTCTGATGCGCCGCGCCGGATATGAAGTTCGTGTCCTGCCGCAAGAAAGCGGGAGTTATGAGGCCAATCCGCCACATCTCCTGGAGTTCATCCGCCGCGACCTTCGCTGGTGCCAGGGCAATTTGCAGTACCGTAAACTGCTCGGTCTCAAGGGCCTTAAGCCCGTCAGCCGGGCCCAGTTGGTGCTCGCCATCCTGATGTTTCTCGGGTCACCCGCGTGGATCGGATTTATGGTGGGGGCTGCGACCCTCGGAATGACCACGGATTACGCTCCCTATCGGGCGGATACCGGCGCTGTCTTGTTTTTCTCCGTACTGACAATGGTTTTTGCACCGAAGCTGGCGACTGTCGCGGATATTATTGCACGCACGGACCTGCGAAAAGCGTTTGGCGGGCCTATTCGGATTTTGCTCAGCGTCATGGCTGAGATCGTCTATGCGGCTATGCTTGCGCCAATCATGGCGGTTGCTCACACCGTCTTCATGGCTGGTCTTGCTTTCGGAAAGTCAATTGGTTGGGGGGCACAGGCGCGTGGCGTTGCCCGCTTGCCGGCTTTGCTAGTAGCTTCCAAACTCTGGCCGCAAACCCTTTTCGGGGCTGCTGGCCTTGCCTGGATCATTCAGCAACCGATTGATCTGGTTTGGCCGGTTATCCCTGTCGCGGTGGGGCCGCTGCTTGCCACGATACTGGCCGTTATGACTTCGACGAAAACGCTAGGTACCCTGGCAATCCGGTCCACACTCTGGCGGATCCCAGAGGAGACCAAACCCCCTGCAGAGTTGTTACAACTTCAATTGCCGGCTTTGCAAAAAGGCAGGGGGGCCGAGTTTCAGCCGCAGGACTTGCCAACAGCTGCAGCAGAACCTGAACCGGTCGAAGCCCGCTGATCAGACACACAGGACCGCTCTGAGGTTTCCGCAATCTTGGTGTGTCAACGCCCGGCCGATCAGGCAGCGTTGGACGATGCTACTGGCTGGGTGAGAAGTTCGTAAATGTCTTCAGCTTCAGCTGCAGACCGGATCCCTTCAGTGACCGTTGCGTCGCGCAATTGCCGCGCAATACGGGCAAGGGCCTTTAAGTGGTCAGCTCCGGCCCCTTCAGGCGCTAGAAGTAGGAACACAAGATCCACCGGTTCTTCGTCGAGTGAATCAAAATCGACCGGTTTGTCCAGACGCGCGAATACCCCGACAAGGCGGTCGAGACGGATAAGCTTGCCGTGCGGAATTGCGATACCTTGCCCGACGCCGGTGGAACCAAGCCGCTCACGCTGCAGCAAAGTATCAAAGACTTCCCGTTCAGAAAGACCGGTCAGTTCAGCCGCCTTGGCTGCCAACTCCTGGATCGCCTGCTTTTTGCTCTTGGCTTTCAGCCTGGAGATAACCGCGTCTTTGCTCAGAAGATCACTAAGATCCATTCCTTCGCCTATCCGTTTCGGGCGCCGGCTTCCCGCTTACAAGGAAGCCGGACCCTAGCGCATCAGTGTTATTCTGCGGCGGCGTTTGCCACCAGTGCAGGGTCTATCCACCCTATATTGCCATCCGCCCTGCGGTAGACAACGTTGACACCACCATTTGCCGCATTTTTGAACATGACAACCGGGGCTTCCGTCAGATCAAGCTCCATAACAGCCATGCCTACGGTCATCGTTTTCACTTTTGCAGATGTCTCTGCAATGACCAGCGGATTGAAATCTGCCGGGACTTCCTCGTCTTCCTCCGGCGAGGCCAACACGTAGGACGCTGCTTCGAACGCCTCGCGGCCATTGCCGTTGTGACTGTGATGATCTTTCAGTTTACGCTTGTAACGGCGTAACCGTTTTTCGATCTTGTCAGCAGCTTGATCAAAGCTGTTTCTAGGATCTTGATCCTGAGCTGACACTTGCAGCACAATTCCAGTGTCCAGATGCACGGTGCACTCGGATTTAAAACCCGTGCCCTCCCTGCTCAGCGTGACGTGGCCAGTGAAACCGCCCGTGAAGTATTTCGAAAGGGCGTCTTCGATTCGGTCTGTGATATGGACACGCATTGCGTCACCAACATCAACATTTTTACCCGAAATCCGCAAAGCCATGGGGACCTCTTCTTTTTCTATTGACCGACAGGTCACCGGCGGAACCGCCGGTGCGGAAACGAGAAACGTTTCACGCCTACACAATGGACCAGTCAGCGCTAAAGTGCCATCCCCCTCATAGTCACAAGGGCGGTCCTATAATCGGCGCCTGCATGAGAGTCAATCGTCTCATGAAATGGGAAAGAATCCGATAAAACCAATTAAGAAAACGGGGTAATATTGCGGGAAACGCTAAAGAAACCGACGTTTCTTACAGCATACGCCAACAAAACCAGAAAGAATTCGGCTGAACTCCAAGGCGTTTACATCTTTGCGTTTTTTTCCCGCCGCCGTTGGACGGAAGAGCCAATTTTCATGGCCTCGCGATATTTTGCGACTGTGCGGCGCGCAATATCAACGCCCTCTTCTTTGAGGACTTTCACGATGGTGTCATCGGAAAGAATCGCCTTTGGATCTTCCGCGTCGATCATCTGTTTGATCTTGTGGCGCACAGATTCGGCGGAATGCGCATCGCCGCCGACGGTCGCGGAGATCGCCGAGGAGAAAAAGTACTTAAGTTCAAAAATGCCACGCGGCGTCGCCATGTATTTGTTGGACGTCACCCGGCTGACCGTCGACTCATGCATTTCGATCGCTTCAGCAATCGTTTTCAGATTTAGCGGGCGGAGGTGCGCAATTCCATACGTCAGGAAACCATCCTGTTGGCGGACGATCTCGGTGGCGACCTTGAGAATTGTCTTGGCCCGTTGGTCCAAGCTTTTCGCGAGCCAGTTTGCGGTTTGTAGCGAGTCCGTCAGATACTCTTTCTCGGTCTCATTGCGGGCGGTTTTCACAACACGCGCAAAATATGTCTGATTTACAAGAACCTTCGGAAGCGTATCGGAGTTCAGTTCGACCGCCCAAGTGCCATCGTTGGCCGGGCGCACGAAAACGTCCGGGACCATTGGCTGAACCAAAGCACCACCAAATACGGAGCCGGGTTTCGGATCCAGCGCTCTGATCTCATGGATCATATCCTTGAGGTCTTCTTCGTCGACACCACAGATTTTCTTAAGGGCCGCAAGCTCACGTTTGGCAAGCATCTCGATATTGGCGATCAACGCTTCCATCGCCGGGTCATACCGGTTCTTCTCAATCAACTGGAGCTTGAGACACTCAGCCAGGTTTCGGGCAAAGACGCCGGCCGGCTCAAACGTTTGCAGGATACTCAGAACACTCTCAACCCGTTCCACCTCAACACCAAGTTGCTCTGCGGCTTCAACCAAATCGATATAGAGGTATCCATTTTCATCCAATGAGTTTATCAGGTGGCCGGCAATCAATTTGTCCACCTCATCGGATATCGAGAGGTTCATCTGCTCCTCTAAGGAGGTGGTCAGAGACCCCTCTTCGGCGACAAACGCTTCAAGATTATAGTCTTCAGAGGCTGCGCTTGTTCCGGCATTCTTGTAGCTGTCTCCCCCCTTCAGCTGAGCCGGATCCGGAGAGGCCGGCACGCCTGGCTCATCCGGAAACACGTTGCTGAGATCTGTGTCCATCCGCGAGGCGATAGCCTCCGCACCGGTTTCCAAATCGCTCTGCATCCAGTCGCCGCTGCCAGGCTCGCTATCGCCGCCCGCAGACGTCTCTGGCCGTTCCGAGCGGGCATCACCGGGTGCTTCAGACCGGGTATTGGCGTCGCTGGGAGCGCTGTCACCTGTATCGGTCTCGCCTTTTTCCAAAAGCGGATTGCGTTCCAGTTCGGCCTCGACATAGGCAACCAGATCGAGATTGGACATCTGCAGCAGCTTGATCGCCTGCATCAACTGCGGCGTCATGACAAGCGACTGGCTCTGTCGCATCTCCAATTTGGTTGATATTGCCATTGATGTCCCGGGCGCTCGTCAGGTTCGGTTGGTCTGCTTCTTGCTTATGGTCACAAGATACAAACTTGCACGCGCCTTGTCATCAAAGGGTAAACTGCTCACCAAGATAAAGTCGGCGGACATCTGGATTTGACACAATGTCCCGCGGAAGCCCTTCAGTCAGAACCTCTCCGGCAGCAATAATATAGGCCCGGTCGATCAGCCCGAGCGTCTCCCGGACATTGTGATCGGTAATCAACACCCCAATACCGCGCTTTGTGAGATGGCGAACAAGCTGCTGAATGTCACCGACAGCAATTGGATCGATCCCCGCAAACGGTTCATCGAGCAGCATGAATGACGGACGGCTTGCCAGAGCGCGGGCAATTTCCACACGGCGGCGCTCACCACCAGACAGTGCGATACTTGGAGATTTGCGCAGGTGAGTTAGACCGAATTCGGCCAGAAGGGAATCCAGGTCTTCCCTGCGCTGTTTCCTGTTCGGCTCGATCACCTCAAGGACCGCACGTATGTTCTCTTCCACCGTCAATCCACGGAAGATGGATGCTTCCTGGGGCAAATACCCAATCCCAAGCCGGGCCCGGCGGTACATCGGCATTCGGGTGATATCGAAGCCTTCGAGGTAAATCTTGCCCTGGTCCGGCCGGATCAAACCCGTGATCATATAAAAGGTCGTTGTCTTGCCGGCACCATTCGGGCCGAGCAGACCTACAGCTTCCCCAGGGCGAACCATCAAGCCAACATGCTTCACCACCTGACGGCGGCCATAGGTTTTGCCAATACCATCAACCACGAGTGCGTTGGACAGATCGTCAGCTGGTGCCGCGGTACCAGTAAGGCCATGTTCAAAATCATAATTGTCCATAGGAGGCCGGTTCACTGATGTTCTATCCGTTCGCACCGCAATTGGGCGCTGTTGAAGTCATTAGATACGAAAAACATTGCCGATGACTATCCGGCACTACTGCTGCGTGCTGGGCGCTGAATTGGGAAGGATGCGCACCCTTACACGACCATCGTCAGCGGGGGCGTTCAAATTGGCCTGACCAGTCTTCAGGTTTACCGTCAAACGATTGCCAACGACCACGTTACCGCCCTGCTTGAGGACAACTTCTTTACCCGTCATGACCATCACTTCGGTTTTCATATCGAAGTTTGCCGCATCGCCGGTCGCGGTCTGGTCCTTCGAGGAAATATGAACACCGCCACTTGCCTCGAGCCGCGAAATTTCCTGCTGGGCTGGAACAGCGCCATTGGTTGTATCCGCGCCTTCAGAATTCTGACCATCGCCATCGTAGAAAACCTTCAGCTGCGACGTTTCAAGACGGGTGTCTCCCTGGATCACTACGACATCGCCAATGAACGTCGCGACTTTGGTCTGGTCTTCGACCTTGAGTTCATTTGACTCGATCTCGATCGGTTGACCGTCGCTCGACCCAAATCCGGCGAAAGAATCCGAAAAAGTCTGCGCGGATAGAGGCGCAATTGCCAGCATCAACACTGAATAAGCAACCAAGCCGCATTTAAAGACCGGTTTCATCATTGGCTTTCGTCCTCGGTCGCCGGGTAAAGGATCAGCTTGACGCCCTCTTTAAACCAAACGATTTGTTTGTCTTTGTCGTAATCGATTTTTCCGGCGTTCAACTGAGCCTCGCCGGAACCAATGGTAATAGGGTCGTCAGACGATATCGCACCTGTTTTAAGGTCAACGTCGACCGTCTCAACATCCACTGTATACCCTTCACTCCAGTTCAGCTGCACCCCCTCATAAAGGCGCAATGTTTCCGCAGCGTTATTATATATGCCTTTAAGGGAAATTATCCGCGCGCCCTCGTCCGGTGCAAGCACGATATCTGCGCGAATTTCCTCCAAATCAATGATTCTCGGATCGGTAAGGCGCTGGATCGCCTTGCGTGCTGTTACCTGATAGGAGCGCTCGCCATCATTGCCGGACAGTTTTGGGTGATCCATCACAATCCCGTCGCTGGTCAAAACGAGATTGGCTGCACCGAAAGACCCGAGAACATTGAACAACACCACAGCGCCGATCATGCCGGCCAATATGAGAAGCCCTATTGCGGGAAACAGAAAGCGCAGAATGCGCACCAAAGAGCTGTGCCGCCGTGCGGACCTCTGAACCCGGCTCTCCATCTTGCGAGATCTCAGCCCGCCGAACTGTTGGTTCACTGCGCTCAAAGGCAACTCCAGCACTCCCGAACTCAGTTACGCAGCTTTCCGGCGGCGAAAGCTTCTCAGGAATGAGCAAAAATGTCGTTTTCTTCCCAGCCCTTTAGATCGAGTTCCGCACGAACCGGCAAGAAGTCAAAGCAGGCATCTGCAATATTCGTCCGCTCCTCGCGCTGAAGCATCATCTCAAGCTGCGCCTTCAGATCATGCAGATGCAACACGTCTGATGCTGCATAGGCCAATTGCGCATCCGATAGTGTTTCAGCCGCCCAGTCTGAACTCTGCTGCTGCTTCGACAACTCAACCCCTAAAAGCTCGCGGGTGATATCTTTCAATCCATGGCGGTCTGTGTAAGTGCGCACCAGTTTCGAAGCGATTTTGGTACACCAGACCGGAGTTACATTGATCCCCAGATAGTGACGAAGAACTGCCACGTCAAACCGCGCGAAGTGGAAAATCTTCGGTTTGGATGGATCGGTGAACAGTGCCGCCAAATTTGGCGCTTCCGTTTGCCCGCGAGCGATCTGCACCACATCGGCAGACCCATCACCGGGGGAGAGCTGCACAACACACAAACGGTCCCGGTGGGGGTTCAATCCGAGCGTTTCTGAATCTACTGCCACGGCGGATGCCGTCTCATAGGCACTCAAGTCCGGCAAGTCACCTTTGTGGTAGCGGATTGTCATATCGCCATTTCCTTCTGGAGTTTTCTCGGACCGAACAGGCGCACAAGACACACGCGCAGGCCGTCGCTTCCCGTCACGTAAAACATGCCGCGAACAGGCGCAAGTGGCAGGATGATGCGCCGACCGAAAACTGTTATGTTATTTCTTGACCCGAAACGTCTCGTGGCAAGTCTTGCAGGTTTGGGCGAGACGACCAAACGCAGTCGCTATCTGGTCGCGGTCCGCACCCACTTGAACTGCGTCTGCAACGCTCATCGCCGCAGCTTCCATGTCATTTGCAGTGCCTGAGAACTGTTCCCATTTTTCCCAGATGGCCGGGCTCGCTTCAGTTGGCGGCATCAGGCTTTCCGGTGGGAATTGCCGTGTAAGATTGTCACCGCTGTGTCCCGCGATTATCGCCGCGGCACGAACGATTTCCGATGTGTCAAAAGGCTTCTGATCCCGGAGCATCTGCCCAACTTTTTTCATGCTGGCACTGATCTCCTCCATGGCATCCATCCGCTCTTTTACATTTCCCGTTGCGCCCCCATGCGCAAATGCCAGTGCGACACTTAAGGTCAGCATTGCAGCGGAAATTCCTGCAGTCTTTCTGATACTCATTGATGAGCCTTCCACTTCCAAACTTTGCTCGCTCGCTAAAGGGCGGTGTGTCGTCGGTGGGATTGACATGACACCCGTCAAAGACTGCGTCCACCTTGAAGCTATTGCTATCGGGTTCCGTTTAACCGGTCGAAATTGCTCCCGCCAGATCATCAATGATCGGACAGTCCGGACGATCATCACCCTGGCAACTCGCCACCAGGGACTTCAAGGTTTTCTTCAAGGATTTGAGTTCGTTGATCTTGGCATCAATCTCGTCGATCTTCAGGCGCGCGATCGCTTTGACATCTGCGCTCGCCCGGTTGCGATCATCATAAAGTGACAAGAGTTCACGGCATTGATCAATGGTGAAGCCGAGACCTCGTGAACGCTGTATGAACGCCAAACGCTGGACGTCTGTCTCCGAGTAATCCCGATAGCCGTTTTCGGAGCGCATGGGTGCGACCAACTTGATGTCTTCGTAGTAGCGGATCGTTTTCGTGGGCAGCCCGCACTGTTTTGCAGCATCACCAATGTTCATGAATGAACCCTCGCAACTTGTACCATTTATGACGCAAATCCTTGGCGACCACGAGAGTTGGCCAGAGCCTCTTGGTGTTTCCGGCCGGTTTTTGAAACGCTAACGGATAATCCCTGAAGGATCATAGCCGCAACGTGCCGCCAGCGGCTGCGTTGGGATCGGCATCATTGACCTGCCATGTCGGCCCTTAAACGCAACTTCACTTTTATTTTTAAACCCTCCAGTTACAGGAAGGTCAAGCACTCCGCTCGGCTGATCGAGTGTGCTTTGAGTACATCGATCGCCTGGGTCAATGTAAACAAAAACGGCCGGGCAGTGCCCGGCCATCTTCCATCTCTTCGATTTAAGCTAGAACTACCAGAATGCCATCAATGTCTGATCCATCCAGCTGACTTTTAAGATCGCTAACCTGTGTTCAAATTGGCATTATCAATTATGTATGCAACACGACCGCACTGAGCCTAGAGCACACGCAAAGCCCAACCCATAATACGACAAAGTGCTCAGCCACTCGGCATTCAGAAAAGGTTATGCAGATACGTAATTGGCGACTACACGCAGCCGTCATCTTATTTTTTAGCAACCGAAATCTGGATACGAAAAAAGCTCCGGAAACCGGAGTGTTTCGGATCGAACTGGATGATCTGAAACGTGTATTTGGTGCCCAGGAGAGGACTAGCCAAATATCCTCATAAGTAATTGAAATATATAGACCTTAATTTCAGCCTCAGATGATTTGTACACCACACTAGTGCACCATTTTCCGGCATGTCAAGCTAGCCCTTCCCGCGACCGCACACTGATGCGATTTCCCGTTTTTGTACGTTGGATGGGAGTCCCAAACACGCACCTAAACACACTCGAATTGAGTGTTTAGGCTTCAGGCCCATTTATCAAAATGCGCTTGATAGTTTGTTGGAATGCTGCTGCGGTTTAAAAGAGAAACTAACACTTTAAAACGACGTCGGCAGTCGTCGCTTATGAACAATCTAGTTTTCACTCGACCAGTACGCTCTGTTTCTTCAAACATATAGGCGATTTCTCGAGGGGAGAACCCTCTTATCATTGACTGGTAGTACGGATATGCGGCATGAGACACGCCGTATGTATTCCCAATCGCGCAAGTAATAACAACAGAAACAAATTCTGCTTGGGTGGAGTCGGGCACGGCTGCTTGACCAACCAACTCGGAAAGGCGTTTCGCGAATGGTGGCTCATTATAAAAATTATCAATACCCTCGTGAACTGAAAGGAGCTGTTTGCAGGCTGCTGAGATAATTGAATGGCGCTCAGCGGTTGATAGATATTGAACCAATCCAATATTTTCGAAGAACCTAAGCGAGGCTGTATGTCTCTCTTCTTCGCCTTTGGCGACGTAGTCCTGATGGCGATCAATTAGATCAGATCGTGTTTTTGGTGTGAACTCAGCCGCAAATGTCTGACTGATCAGGAGCGCGTTTGTTCTGGTTTCTTCTTGAGAGTTTGGATCGCAATAGATTCCGTGAAGCGTTCCAAATAAAAGCTCTCTTTGAGCATCATGAGTACCTCTCAGACGTGCTACCCATTCATCCCGTTGCGCAGCTTGAAAACTCCCAGATTTCAACGCACTGACGAATGCCTGAATATCCACCCCTTTTGGGTTGTGTTCTTCCGACAACGCATACCGACTACACCGGCTTAGAAAATTCAAAAACTCGTCTTCATTGATTGTACCCATCGTCGGATGTGCAGCCGAGAAATTGTTTCTTATATCTCTACACTGATCCAACATGAAGAACCCGTCTTCTGAAACTAAGTTCAGCTGCAAACAAAGGGACAGAAGATCGGAGTCTCTAAGATCTAAAAGTTTGTCTTCATCAAAATCTCTATTTAGTATTTGTGGGACAACATGAAGCCCAAATCTACGGACCTTATTCCTCAATTCAATTATTGATGAATTCCATACATAGTTGATTGAACTATCAAAGAGACCGACTGAAACAGAAATACACATGCGAGCCATGTTTTCATTTCTCAGCTCTGTCGGAATCCTGTTGAGTAGTCTCGGCAGGCTCTGCATCGCATGAAAAATTTGCTCGTCTGAAGCTAAGACATCGCGAGAGACACCAACAGCATCCACCAACGCATTTAGCATTGGTGCGGTGAGTTCTTCCGTATTTGGCAAAACGACGTCGTTACCGCCTGTAGCAGGCAAAATTTCTATCATGTCCCACATCTACCTTCAGGTTGCGCATTGCAGGTAAACTACCCTTGATTTACACCTAAGATCAATAGGCTGATTGCGATATGTGCCTGTTACAATTGAGTTTCCTCTTGTGCCGCCTAGACCTCAACAGAGCCTCTTCCTCTCCATCGTTGCTCCGGCTAACTTGCCTGCAATTTAAGACAGCTATTAGGAATCAAATGTCCGCAGAACGGGTTTCTCAGGATCAAATCAACAAGGCTGCTTGGGCGGCGTGTGACACCTTCCGGGGCGTGGTCGATCCATCGATCTACAAGGACTATGTCCTCACCATGCTCTTCCTGAAGTACATCTCGGATGTGTGGAAAGACCACTATGAGAGCTATAAGCGGGAACACGGTGACCACCCCGAGCTGATCGCGGCCCTGATGAAGGACGAGCAGTTTGTCCTGCCAGAAGGGGCCAGCTTTGATGCCCTTCATGCCCAGCGTCACAAGGCCGGGAACGGCGAACGGATCGACCGTGCCCTTCATGCCATCGAAGAAGCCAATGGGGCGAAGCTGCGGGATGTGTTTCAGGACATTTCCTTCAACGCCAACAAGCTGGGCGACGAAGAGCAGAAGAACGACATTCTGCGCCACCTGATGGAGGACTTCGCCAAGCCGACGCTAGACATGCGGCCCTCGCGTGTCGGCACTCTGGACATCATCGGCGGGGCCTACGAGTTCCTGATCTCCCGCTTTGCCGCCACTGCTGGCAAGAAGGCCGGGGAGTTCTATACGCCTGCCGAGGTTTCCATGCTGATGGCTCGTCTGGTGGAACCTCAGGAAGGCGATGAGATCTGTGATCCGACCTGCGGATCTGGCTCACTGCTGCTTAAATGCGCCAGTCAGATCAAGTCGACCAACGGTAAAGCCCCTTACGCCCTCTTTGGTCAGGAAGCCATCGGGTCTACCTGGGCGCTCGCCAAGATGAACATGTTCCTGCACGGCGAAACCAATCATCAGATCGAATGGGGCGACACGATCTCCAACCCGAAGCTCAGGACGCGAGACGATACGCTGAGGCTGTTCGACGTGGTCGTCGCCAATCCCCCCTTCAGTCTCTATAAGTGGGGCTACGACAAGGCCTCGAATGATCCCTTTGGCCGGTTCGACCGTGGCCTTCCTCCCAAAACCAAGGGGGACTATGCCTTTATCTCGCACATGGTGGAGACGCTGAAGCCTACGAGCGGACGCATGGCTGTCGTCGTGCCCCACGGGGTGCTGTTCCGGGGTTCTTCCGAGGGCAAGATCCGTCAGCAACTCATTGAGGAGAACCTGCTGGATACCGTGATTGGCCTGCCAGAGAAGCTATTCTTCGGCACTGGCATCCCGGCTGCGATCCTTGTCCTCAGGAAGAAAAAGACCGACGACAAGGTGCTCTTCATCGATGCCTCGCGGGAGTACATCGAAGGCACCAACCAGAACCGGCTGGGGGACGAACAGATCGACAAGATGTTCGCCACCTTCGATGACAGGGAGAGTATCGACAAATACGCCAAGCTCGCCAGCCTGAACGAGATCCGGGAGAACGACTTCAACCTCAATATCCCGCGCTATGTAGACACCTTCGAGGAGGAGGAAGAGATCGACCTGATGGAGGTATATCGGGAAAGAGGTTTGCTGAAGAAAGAAGCCGCTATCCTTGAAGACAAAATGGATAAGCATCTCAAAGAGTTGGGCTATCTATGAACGCTATCTCAAAAGCATCTGCGTTCCCTGCGACTGTTCAACCGGGCATTCCGACCCTTCCAGAATTGCCATTAGAATGGGTTAGAAAGCCTATCGGAAGACTACTCAACGAGGTGCGGCGTCCGGTCAAGATGGCAGATGACGATGCTTATCGATTGGTCACCGTCAAGAGGGCAAGAGGCGGTGTCGTCGAACGTGGTGTCTTTCGAGGAAGAGAGATCTCGGTCAAATCTCAATTCGAACTCCGTGAAGGCGACTTCCTGATTTCGAAGCGGCAGATCGTGCATGGCGCTTGTGGGATTGTTCCTCAAGCGCTGTCAGGCTCGATTGTATCCAACGAGTACACCGTGCTTGTGCCTGAACCGGACCTTGACCTTCAATTCCTAGGTTATCTGGCTCATAGCATCTATTTTCAACAGACATGTTTTCATTCGAGTATCGGTGTTCACATCGAGAAAATGATCTTCAAGCAGGACCGTTGGCTCAATTGGCATTTCAACCTCCCCCCTCTTCCGGAACAGAAGAAGATCGCCGAGATCCTGTCGACGTGGGACAAGGCCATCGAGACGACGGAGAAGCTGCTCGCCAACGCCGAAGCCCAAAAGAAAGCCCTCATGCAGCAACTACTGACCGGCAAACGACGGTTGAAGGGGTTCGAAGGGGAGTGGCGAGAGGTACCACTTAGTGAGGTCACCGATTTCATTCGAGACGGGACGCACGGTACTCACGAGCGTGTAGGTGATGGTGTACCAATGATTTCAGCGGCAAACATTTCGTCGCACCACGATATCGACCTTACAAGCGCACCTCGAATTCCTAGAAGGGACTACGAGATCATTCACAAAAAATATAAAATATCAGAAGGAGATGTTTTGCTTACCGTTGTGGGTACGCTGGGCAGAACAGCAATGGTGAATCGTTTTGAGGAATTCACAGCTCAGCGTAGCGTTGCAATATTAAGAGCTTCTAATAACTTCTGCCCAGAGTTTCTGCTGTATGTTACCCAGTCTCATAAGTTCCAGACGCAACTTAGAAAACGAGCGAACGTTACAGCACAGCCTGGAGTTTATTTAGGAGAGCTGGCAAAAATACTGATGCCTCAGCCAAGTCTTGATGAGCAACATGCTATCGTTGAAATAGTCAGAGATGCATTTGCACAGGCAAGCAAAATTTCTAGGTCAGTAGATGTCCTAAGAGCTGAAAAGAAGGCCCTCATGCAACAGCTCCTGACTGGCAAACGGAGGGTGGGAACATGAGTAAGCCTTGGTCACAGTAACAACAGATTATCGTTGAGACCTACTCCGGTAGGAAACCGGGCAACGGCTCACTGATACGCGTTCGGCCTGTTCAGGACCAACCCTTCCCGACGACAATGGATGTCGAATGCTCCCGCAAGATGCGTAAGGAGTTCCCCGCCGGGACTCGCTTCAGGAGCTACGCAAAGGAAACCAACCGGGAAGGCGGAAAGCCGTTCCTTTATTCTCACTTCGACTGGCCCTTCGAGGTGACCGAGGTCTAAAGCCGGGTGGTTGCAGGGAATTCAAAAACTAAACTTGAAAGGGTGTGTATTTCCATCTCATAGTAAGTCATTGATTTGACGACACCCGATTGCCGTTAGTGACTTGAGATGAACCAGCACAGCCGACCGAACTCCAGCGAAGAGGCCCAAGCCAAGATCCCGGCGCTGGCGCTACTGATGAAGCTCAGCTGGTCCTATGTCGCTCCCGAAGCCTGCCTTCAGCGGCGCGGCGGTGAGCGCTCGGTTTTGCTTGAGGATGCCCTCAGGAGCTGGCTGGAGGCCTACCGCTACACCTACAGGGGAAAGAGCCACAGCCTCTCCTCGGGTGGCATTCAGCAGGTCCTGAAGGCCGTCTCCGACACCGGCCTGAACGAGGGTCTCAAGGCGGCCAACGAGAAGCTCTACAAGCTGCTGGTTTATGGCGTCACGGTCACCGAGCACATGCCGGACGGCCAGCGTCAGTCCTTCACCATTCCCCTGCTCGACTTCGATGCCCCGTCCGCCAACCGGCTGGAGGTGACCGAGGAACTGAGTGTTGAACGAGATGGAGCCCAAGGCACCTATCGGCCCGACATCGTGCTCTACGTCAATGGTCTGCCTCTGGTGGTCATCGAGGCCAAGCGGCCCGTCAGCAGCAAGACCGGCAAACCCACGGTTGACGAAGGCATCTCTCAGCACCTGCGCAATCAGAAGACCGGCGGCATTCCGATCCTGTATGCCTATGCCCAATTGCTGGTCTCCATCTCCGGTGAGACCGGGCGCTACGCCACGACGGGAACCCCGAAGAAATTCTGGGCAGCATGGCGGGAGGAGGAGATCCTGGAGAAAGCCGTCACCGGCCTCGTTAATGCGTCGCTCCCCGCCGCAGCCAGGGACATGCTCTTTGCCCAGCGCCCCAAGTACATCCGGGACTATTTCGAACAGCTTTGGTCCCGGCCGATCCTGGCAACGGAACAGGACACGCTGATCACCAGTCTGCTTCGGCCCGACAGGTTGCTGGAGTTCATTCGCTACTTCCTGCTGTTCGACCAGAAGGTCGGCAAGATTGCTGCCCGATATCAACAAGTCTTCGGCGTCAAGTCGATGCTGACCCAGGTGGAGCGGCGCAACAAGGCAGGTGGCCGCGAAGGCGGTGTCATCTGGCACACCACAGGGTCCGGCAAGTCCTACACCATGGTCTTCCTGCTGAAGGCCCTACTGCTGCGCCCAGAGCTTGCCAACTGCCGCACCATTGTCATCACCGACAGGACAGACCTTGAGCGGCAGCTTGCCAACACTTTCATGTCTGGAGGAGCCTTCGGGTCGGCCATGGCCACCAAGAAAGAAGGCGCTAAGGCCAAGGCGCAGTCCGGGCGGGACCTTGCCAAGCGGATCGGCTCCGGCACCGAACGGATCATGTTCACACTACTGCAGAAGTTCACATCTGCGGCGTCCTATCCTCAGTGCCATAACGACTCGTCCGATTTGATCGTGCTCGTGGACGAAGGCCACAGGAGCCACGGCGGGGAAAGCCATGAGCGTATGCGCAAGGCCCTGCCCAATGCCGCCTTTATTGCTTTCACAGGTACACCACTACTGAAGGACGACAAGACCCAGAACAAATTTGGCCCGATCCTTCATGCCTACACGATGCAGCGAGCGGTCGAGGACAAGACGGTGACCCCTCTGCTCTATGAAGAGCGGCAACCGGAGCTGGAGATCAACGACCGGGCTGTCGATGCCTGGTTCGAAGCAAGGACCACCAACCTCAGCGACGACCAGCGGGCGGACCTCAAGAAGAAATTCTCCACCAAGGGAACCATCTATGGGGCAGACCAGCGTATCACCTGTATCGCGCTCGACATTGCCGAGGACTTCTCCCGCAACTGGAAGGACCTTGGCCTGAAGGCGCAACTCGCCACGGACAGCAAGCTGTCAGCGATCCGCTACAAGACGGCCCTCGATGCGCTGGGCCTTGTTGAGAGCGCGGTGATCATCTCCCCGCCCGACACGCGGGAAGGACATGAGGACACCAGCGCGGCCAACTCACCGGAAGTACAGAAATGGTGGGCCGAGAGCGTCGCCAAGCATCCGGCTGGCGCTGAGGGTTACGAGAAGGACGTCCTGAGAGACTTCGGCACCGACGGAGGGCCGAACCTCCTCATTGTGGTAGACAAGCTGCTGACGGGCTTCGACGAACCGCGCAATACGGTTCTCTACATCGACAAGTACCTGAGGGAACACAATCTGCTGCAGGCTATCGCCCGTGTGAACCGCCTCCACGAAGACAAGAAATATGGCTACCTGATCGACTATCGCGGCATCCTGAAGGAGCTGGATACGTCTTTGACCGCCTATCAAGATCTCGCCGAACGGACTCAGGGCGGCTACGAGATCGACGATCTTGTCGGCCTCTACGAGAACGTCTCCAGCGAGTACAAACGCCTTCCCGTGCTCCACCGCGATCTCTGGGCGATCTTCAAAGACGTGAAGAACCGGCAGGACATGGAGCAGTTCCGCCGTGTCCTCGTTCCCAAGGTTGAGATCGACGAAGCTGGCGAGAGCTTCGACAGACACCAAAAGGTCCGTGACGAGTTCTATGTGGCCCTGTCGGAGTTCGGCATGTGTCTGAAGATGGCCCTCTCCACACGTAGTTTCTTCGAGGACAGCGCTGTTGGCGAGAAGAAGATCGCGACCTACAAGGGCGACCTGAGATGGTTCACCGAGCTGCGTATCTGGGCCAAGCAGGAGACCCAAGAAACGGTCGATTTCTCGGCCTATGAAAAGCAAATCCGCGACCTGATCGACAAACAAGTTACTGGCATAGCGGTGAAGCATGGTCCGGGCGTCATCGATCTCACAGGAATGGGAGAAGACGGACAGGCCCCATACTCAGCGGACGCCCCGGACAGCTGGAGCGATGAGAAGACACGGACGGAAGCCGACCTCATCAAGTCTCGAATGACCCGGACAATCGAACAGGATCTCGCTGAAGACCCTTATGCCCAAGCGGCATTCTCTGAATTGCTCAAGAAAGCCATTCAGGAAGCGGCGGACCTCTTCGACCATCCGCACAAGCAATATGTCCTGCTGAAGGATCTGGAGGCTCAGGTCAGAATGGGGCAGGCTCCGGGTATTCCCGACAGGATCGGCGATAACCGACACCACAGGGCCTACTATGGCGCTCTGCTACAAGCTCTGCCTGAAGGGACGCTCAAGGAGAAAGGCGAAGATCACCTGATCGATGAGGCCATCCACATCGACGACATTGTCCAGTCGGCAATTGCGTCCCACTCCCTTGACCCGGAGAATGCCATGAAGGAGATAAGGCAGAAGCTGCTGCCACGCTATTTCAGTGCTTATGGCGGCGGCATGGAGCTGGCAGAAGGAATTCTATCGCGTGTCCTCGAAATCGTCAGACGCGGCGCTGGGCGGGAAGACAGCTGAGGTGAGCGGCTGGGTTCTTGCTTACGGGGACGAGCGCATTCCCTACGAAGTGCGGTCCAAGGCCGGTCGCTCAGGTAAGGTCACCATCCATGTCGAGCAGGACGGGGCGGTCGTCGTCGATGCGCCTGAAGGAACGGATGCACAGCGCATCCGGGAAGCGGTCGGCAAACGGGCCGGTTGGATCTACCGGAACGTTCGGGAAGCCAGTGAACGGTTCGCTCATGTTCTCCCCCGGTCCTATATCAGCGGCGAACAGGTGCACTATCTCGGTCGACGGCATGTTCTAAAAATCATCCATGTCGCCAAACATGAGAGGTCCGTCAGGCTTTATCGCGGCACCATGGAAGTCAGGACCGAGAACACGGACTCACAGGCTATCAGGGGGCGTCTCAGAGGCTGGTATAAGGTAAGGGCCCAGAGATATCTAAAGACACGTCTCAGCGCTGTCTCAGAAGCCCTACCGTGGATCGAGAACAGGCCGCTGTTTCAGCTCGTTGAGACCGACAAGCGATGGGGTAGCTGCTCGACAGACGGTACTGTTCGTCTAAATCCATTCCTCATCAAGGCTCCGAGAGAGTGTATCGACTATGTCGTTCTGCACGAACTGGTCCACCACGCCGAACACAATCACAGCCCTCGCTTTTACTCCCTCCTAGACCGCCACATGCCCCGCTGGCAGGAATACAAGCGCCGTCTCGATGGTATGGCGGAGGTGTTGTTGAACGAGTAACGAACGCGGGACGGTTGGTGTAGGCAGTTCAAAATCTGCTTCCGGATTTGCGACTACTTTTCACCGGGAGCGGAAACGCAAATGTCCCCCATACCCCCTGGGTCAGGATCCTAGGGGCTGGGAGGGGATTGGATCACTCAACCGCTTCGATCCGAGCTTCGCGCTGCTTTGTTGTCACTTTGTGGACCAGTCCCTTTGAGATCCCAAAGTGATCGGCGATCTTCTGAAGCGACCAGTCTTGAGACCTGAGATGAACAATCTCTTGCTCCTGCACTTCAGTCAGAACCGGCCGTCGTCCAAACTTGACGCCTTGCTCTCTTGCCTTGCTAATCCCGTCCATCTGACGTTCTTTGCGGATCTCGGTCTCGAACTCAGCGAACACGCCCAGCATCCCAAGAAACGCTCTTCCCGTTGCGTCGTTGGTATCGATTGATTGGTCGAGTACCTTCAGCGCCACGCCCTGCGCTGAAAGGTCGTCAACAATCTGATACAGATGCCCAGCGCTACGGGCAAGGCGATCTATTCGAGTGATAATCAAGGTGTCACCCTTGCGGACGTACTTCAGACAAGCCGCCAGTTCTGGTCGCTCTCTATCCACGCCCGAACGCTTTTCATTGAAGATCTCTTCGCAACCTGCTCGCTCGAGCTTTGCAGTCTGGACATCAAGGCTCTGCCCTACCGAGGAAACACGGGCATATCCGACCAACGCCATGGTCATAAACTCCTAAGGAAATTTCGATCGACACTTTATGAACGGAAAATGACCAACCAGTCAACACCCAGCGCAGACGGTCATGAATGTATACTTTGATGAACAATTGCTGCCAGTCGCACATAGGCAACAAGAGATACGGGAACCAGACGACATGCCCCACGAACGCTGATGCGCGGGATGCATCGTCAACCGGGCAATGCAAGTCAGGAAAGCAGCTCGACCACCGACACGCGATTAAGGCGGTCCTACCGGGAAAAGATATATCTATAAGATATTCTCCTACAGTCAGTTATACTGATTGTTCTCGATATGTAGAAGAGTTGTTAAAGACACCATCAACTGTCTCTTTGGGATCACTCCCACGTCACGTTAGCTGTTCTTCTACATATCTCTGAGATACCTAGGTTACTCTCAACGATCTGTGGTCTGTATCTCAGATGAACGAACGGAGTGAGAATAAACCTAGGGATACATGTCATCGACCCATGATGATGATTGTTAAAGAGCGAAGCATCTCATCATGACGCATCCACTGCAGTTGGAGACAACCTCGACCTTGCCCCTTCGGCCATCTTCGATGCTCGCTGGCGGTCCTGTTATCCGCTCACCCAGGACACAATCCCCAGACCACACGTGAGTAGCAGCGCAAGGTTCGCACAGGAACTGCGAAGCCTCACGTAACCAGCCCCGGTTTACTGCCCCCTGTGCGGTGGTTGCCGGGGCTGGGTCTACATGCCCACAACTCTCTCCCAGTTGGTCAGTCCACCTCCCTATCAGAGTTACAGCAAAGACACCTTGAACTGACACGCCGACAACCACCCCTGTATCCACCACAGTTTTTTTCCGTCTGTCTGCGGGAACTGCCCAGCGCCGTCTTGAAAACCCACGAAAGGAACCAGCCATGCCCACAGATGCACGACACGTCATCAGCGTCTCCATGTACGGAGACAAACACTCAAAGACTCTGATCCACACAGTGCGGGACGCCCTTACCGCCTTGACCGATCGTAGATGGTCTCTGACAGAAACGATGAGGTACTGCGTAGAGCAGCAATGCGCTGCTTTGATTGACCAGCTGACCGAGGAGCTTGGGGAAAGATCCCCGCCTGATCACGCAGATATCGCCCAGAAGCCCTCAGAGAGTCACTGAGAGCCTCCCAGGCCCTTTCCCGACTCGGACACACGACTAACGGACAACTACCTAGATGACCCAACACCCCGCAAAGACCCATAGAGCCCCTCAGAGAGTCGTGGAGAGCCGTTTTCATCATAAGGCTAGGTAGGCACCCAACAGCCCTGAAACGCTCATCAGCGACTCCCTGAGAGTCCCACAGACACCACCTGCTTTCGGAGAGCCCGTCTGAAGCGACATTCAGGGGGTGACACTAGGCTGAGTATCCCGCAGCCCCAAACTGCGACCGTACTGCTCGATCAACTCCAAGACATCACAGCCATAATCCAGCACTGAACCGCAGGGGGTGTGGACAACCCAATTGGCGGTGTCCTGCTCTAAAGTAGCGTGACCGTCCGGTAGTAATACTTCCCGCTGCCCAGCGCTCCCACTGCGGATCTTGAAGGTGATATCGATACCCTGACACATAAGATGACATCCCCTTGAGAGAATTAAAACACACTCGCTCATAGTCAGAAAAAGTGACCATGATAATGAAAGCAAATCTCTGATTCTAAATCACTATTACAGGTTTCAGGCGATTGAGAACCACGGCCTGCCTTCCATCACTCAAGGAGATATCGTGATGACCAACCTGAACACTTACAACTTCCAGTCCAATGACATCCGTGTCGTCGATCTCGACGGTGAGTCGTGGTTCGTTGCGAAAGATGTCTGTGACGTTCTCGGACTTGGCACAGTGTCTAAGGCAGTGGACCAACACTGTCAGCCACACCAGTCCCGTCACGTCCGCAAGTCTAATATGACAAAATGTCCGATTAGCTTCCCAAATCGCGGAATGACCACTGCTTCTGAGGGCGGCCTATACTCTCTCATCATGGGCAGTACGAAGCCTCAGGCCGGTGAGTTCAAGGCATGGGTAACTGACGTTGTCCTCCCTGCGATCCGCAAAGACGGCGCTTACATCATGGGTGAAGAGAAGGTAGCGACCGGATTACTCCGTCCACGCTTACCAAATAAAAAACACCATTCAACAAAGCAAAACTAGTTTTGTGACTTTTTCCCTGGAATACTATGCACCCACCCCTCCCAAGGTTTAGCTTCTTCGATGTAATTTGCACATATTCTCAAACTGTCCCTAAGATCACTCGCTAAATCTATATTGTAGTCTCGGAGTTCTTCAAAGATTCTGTTGCGATACTGCTCGACAGCATTAAAAACGAACTTTCGGTGTGCCCTTTGATACGCGGCAGCGTGTGCGCTTCGAGCAGCCGCACTAGCGCTCTCTAACTTCCTAGAAGGGGTCGGGTTGGAAAGCAAAAGATCTATCGCGGCGCTCCAGTAAGTTGCGACAGCTTCTGCCTGTTCGCTGAAAGGCGGGATGAATGGGTTCGCTAGAATTAGTATGCAACTAACAGGCAGCTCGACTGTCGGAGTCGTGACCACCAATGCAACTTGCGAATGGGACTGAAGACCTGGCGCGACGCTATTTTCCTGCCCAGCCATTAGGGGCGTCGTACCCAATGTTAAATTTAGCAATAGGCACGTAACAAAGGTCCATACCCTACCTTTCATGTGCTGACACGGCTTCATTAATGCTTCCTTTTTCAATAGATTTTTCGCTCATTTTTCAAAATTCTTAAAGCGGTAAGCCTTTACCCTAGCTCAACATTTCTGAATTGTACGTTCGACCATGCCCTCTTGATACCAGTTGCCTTTGTGATCAGTGACGACACATTGTTTGAAACAAAGGACTTGGCGCTTCTAGTGCATTTCCAGGCGGCACAGTAATTTTAACCCTAGCCATTCGAAGACTCCAAAGAGAACCTTGGAAAGCGGTCGATGGCCGCTTTTCGAGCCTTCACCGAAAAAGTCCCATATCTCCCGCCTTCGGTCTTGAAGGAATGCCCCTGTATGGCATCCAATACGTTGGCCTCTATGCCAGCTTCGCGACCTACCGTCTTGAAAGTGTGTCGCCACCCGTGGTTTGGCTGCACTTCCGGATCAGGAACATGAACGCGCACCATTGCCTCTACTCGGTTCCTTATGCTCCTTAGTTTTCCAGCGCTGGGCGGACCTTTATCCGCTTCAGCGAACAGATACTGGCCCTTTACCTGTGCGACAAACTCCAAGAAACCCTCGTCGATCAAGTGAGAGTGTATCGGAACCTTTCGCGCCTCACCCGTCTTGACCGTTCCAGCCTCGGGAGTGATCAATAGAACATTGATCCCCTCCTCTACGGATATGTCTTTCTTCCGCAGCTGAATGATTTCCCCCACCCGCGCACCAGTGTAGGCACATATCCACGGCACCCACCTCTTAGCCGCCTTGGTCGAGGCAAACTCTCTCGCTGAACTGGTATAGGTCTTCGCAGCGAAAAGGATCTTGGCAGCTTCAGTGGGCGTGAAATCCTTGTCTCGTGTTCGGATCTTCTTAGCGGATCGTATCTTCACAGATACGGCTGGATTGACCGGCAACTTCTTGTTTTCTGTAGCCCAGCCGAACAACGACTTCAGACCAGCAAAGTACGAGTCCTTAATCGTCTTTGCTGTTAGGGGTTTTCCTGTCCGTGGGTTTGATAGGGTGAAACAGTAGTCTTTGAAACGCGTAAGATCCTCTTCTGACACACGAGTAGCGTCATTGTGCTTAAGGAACTCCCGCAGCAGCGCTATGGCCCTTGCATAGGCGTTGTATGTGCTATCAGACTTCCCCAGAGCTTTGGCCTCTGCCCACCAGTCGGACAACAGCCTGTCGAGAGAATAGGACGATGAGGTCACTGGAGACTGAGATTTCGGAGATGCATCGACCCAAGACGGGAAACGATGGATTGTCTGATCTGATGAGTAATCTCCTTGCGACAAGCGCTCCAACCGTTCCGCCGCTAGCGCGATTGCCTTGCCGGTTTCGAAGAGCAGTTTTTCTCTACTGCCCTTGTCTGTGACCAACGAACGCCTTGATAAGAGGAAATCTGCAAACCCTCCAAAGACCGCATCCAGACTCGCGACAAGTTGGGCTCGCTCGCCAATCTGCAACGGCCCTGCGTTGCCTTCGAAGGCCATATGAACGAGCTGTTTGGCCTCTCGAATAAGCGCTGGAGCTGGAGGATTATCCTCAAGAGCTGTCGTCCAGGCCTCATAGAGCTCACCGGAGAGCGCGACGATCTGTTTGTGTGTTAAGGGCGTCGGCCCATGTCGGAGAGACTGCCAGACAGCCTCAAGATAAGCAGCAATCTGCGCGTTACGTTTCTTTGCTTCTGACGGGTCACTCGTCCGCAGCGAAAGCTTAACTCTTCGAGCATCACGCGACAGGACGCGACGTATCGTCTCTTCACCAACCGGAATTGATAGAACTAGCCCTTGAACCCGGTCTAGCACGTCCGCCGGGATACGTTGTTCAAACTGAAGCTTTGAAGACTCAGGACGACGCATCGGCCTCACGATTTGCAGTAGCATGACCCCCACCATTGTCCACCAGTTGGGTGAGGCCAACCCCATGAAGGGGAATAACTTTTTGATCTATATAAACACTTTTGGGAAATGGTGCCCAGGAGAGGACTCGAACCTCCACGCCCGTAAGGGCACTAGCACCTGAAGCTAGCGCGTCTACCAGTTCCGCCACCTGGGCCGTGAGGGGGGCTTTTAAGGGGCAGCCCACAGCTTGTCAATCGCCGTCTTATACTTTTTCGATCCTTTTCCTCCAGCCCTTCACACACCGGACGCAACGGTCTAAGAGACTGTTGGAAAGTCCCGGCCTTTTTGCCGGGCAAAGCTTTTGGACGCGACAAAGGGCCTTCTCACGATGTCCACACCCCTTAACGGTAAACTCGTCACAGTCTTCGGTGGATCCGGCTTCCTCGGCCGGCATATCGTTCAGGCATTGTCCAAACGCGGCTACCGCGTGAGGGCTGCGGTACGGCGGCCCGATCTCGCGAGCCATCTGCAGCCGCTCGGTGCACCGGGTCAAATCATGGCTGTGCAAGCCAATTTACGCCACCGCTGGTCCGTCGATCGCGCCGTTCAAGGGGCCGACGCTGTTATTAATGCGGTCGGCATTCTTGCACCAACCGGAAAACAAAGTTTCGATGCTGTTCAGGCCTTTGGCCCCCGCGCCATTGCCGAGGCCGCCCGTGCGGCCGGACTGAACGGCATTACCCACATTTCAGCAATCGGCGCGGATCCTGAGAGCGCATCTGCCTATGCCCGATCCAAAGCCGTCGGCGAAGCCGGTGTTCTGGAAACCCTGCCCGACGGCATTATCCTGCGGCCCTCGATCGTCTTTGGGCCGGAAGACAATTTCTTCAACCAGTTTGCCGGCATGGCCCGAATTTCTCCGGTCCTACCCTTGGTTGGCGGCGGGGAGACCAAATTCCAGCCGGTCTATGTCTGTGACATCGCCGAAGCTGTTGCCCGTGCGGTTGATGGTACTCTTCAGCCCGGCTCCGTATACGAACTCGGCGGCCCGGAGATCAAGAGTTTCCGGGACTGCCTGGAAGACATGCTGGAGGTCACACAGCGCTCCCGCGTACTGCTACCGATCCCCTTCCCTGTTTCCGCAGTCATGGGCAAGATCATGCAGCATCTGCCCGGATCTCCACTTACGGCGGATCAGGTGGAGTTGCTCAAGAAAGACAATGTGGTGTCTGCAGCTGCGATCTCCGAAGGCCGAACCCTTTCCGGCATTGGCATCGAACCAACGACCCTGGCTGCCATTCTGCCGTCTTACCTCGATCGGTTCCGCGAACATGGACAGTATGACGCCCACAAGGCCAACCGGACCTGAGGCCGGCAACGTTGCAAGCATTGGATCAGGCGGGCTTGGCCCGCCTTTTTTGTTTTCAATGCATTGCGGTCATCCTGTGCTGCACATAGGCTGATTGTGTGGAGGCCCGTTCATGCCGGTTGTTGCCAAGATCACCTTGTTGTTTGTCGTGTTTGTCGATTTGCTCGGACAAGGCTTGGTGTTTCCAATCATCAACAGCCTGATCATGAACCCGGATACAGCACTGCTCCCGGCCGCAACCTCCGAGGCCACTCGGCATTTTGACTATGGCCTGATCATTGGCGTCTTTTTCTTGTGCTGGTTTTTCGGGGCTCCCTACATCTCGAAGCTTTCCGACAGCATCGGCCGCAAAAACGCAATCCTCATCTGCCTCGTCGGAGCACTTGCAGGCTACGCGCTCACCATTGCTGCGCTTTACATGAAGAGCTTCACTCTTCTGATCGTCGGCAGAGCGTTCACGGGATTGACCGCCGGCAACCAGCCTATTGCACAAGCGGCCATGATCGATGGCAGCGTTGATGAAGAGGATCGCAACAGGAACATGGGTTACATCATTACCGGCGTCAGTTTCGGATTGGTCGGCGGCCCCTTGATCGGCGGATTTCTCTCAGATCCGCTTATCTTAGGCAGCTACGCCAGCTTGCAGATGCCATTTTATGCCTGTTTTGGCCTGGTCGCGCTCGCCATCGTCCTGGTTTTCGTCTTCTTCAAGGATGAAAAGCAGGATCTTGCGCCATTCGTTTTCAAGCCGTCAGAGATTTTTGAACTGCTATGGAGGATCAAAAATTATCCCGTTGTTGTCCGGCTTTCCGTGGTGTTCCTGTTCTTCCACATCGCGAACCTGTCCTTCTACATCTTCGTCGACAACTATCTGACAAGCCGGTTTGGGTATGGGACGCTCGGCGGCAGCATGATCATGCTGACGATTGGAGTGGCGCTTGCTTTCTCCAGCACGTTCCTTGTGGTTCCGGTCCAAAAAAGATTAACCAAAGAGGCCATTTTGAGCGTGACTTTTATCGTCTGGGCAATATCGGCAGCTGCGTTTGTGGCGGCGCCTCACCCACTTTTGACGTTCATACCGGTTTTCTGTTTCTATTTCGTCTTTGGCATCGCCTATCCGACGTTCCTCGGCCTGTATTCGGCGGCGGTGACTGACGAAGAACAGGGCTGGATCATGGGTGTCACAATCGCCGTTTTCACATTGGTCGCCGGTGTGATCTCACTCTTGGGCGGCCGGTTGATTGCGATTGATCTGGACTTGCCATTCTTCACCGTGATGGCCGCGTCCGTCATCGCATTGATCGTCATGTTCATTGTCTGGAACCGGCCCGAGATCAAATCACTGACACGGAAATCCGGCGCGTAAAATAGCGCCGGACTTCTTGTTTCTTCAGTCATTCCAATAACTCGCGCCAAGGCGGTCATGGTGCAGCTCGCGGTATCCGCGATTTGTTCGCACAAGACCGATGTCATCCAGTTCCTGATTGCTCAAACGAGCAAGAGCCCGCTCAGTTGACCTGCGGCGCAGATACACTTGAACGCCTGCGGCCAAAGCACGAATGGCAGCGAGGAACAGACTGCGGTTATGGGCACGGCGGCGGAAAACGGTATCAATCTCAAGGCTCATCTCTCTTCTCCGGGATCACTGTCACCCCCGTCTTTTCCGGGGATGAAACCATCCTGGCAGGGCAATCCTGACAGCAGGGAGTCAGGTTTGATCTTGTTCTGTTCTCAAGATATGATTTTTTTCGCTATAATTCTGAAGAGCCTTGTTTCATGAACCCGATTGAACGTGCACTCGGCATTTTATTGCTGTTGACCGGCGGCAAACTCGTCCCCGCGACGGTTCTGGCAGACCGGTTTCAAGTCTCCTTGAGAACGGTCTACCGGGACATCGACCGGCTGATTGCCCTTGGTGTGCCGATCGATGCAGAACGCGGGGCTGAAGGCGGTTACCGGCTGGCCAAGGGATATTTGCAGCCACCTGTCGCGCTAACCCGGAACGAGACAGCAGCCCTTCTCACAGCAATGGCCCTCGTCCGGTCAAGCAGGACGGTGCCATTGGCGAACGACCTCTCCTCAGCGGAACAAAAACTACTGGCGACACTTCCGAAGGCTGTCAACGGACTGTTGAAAGATGCCAAACGGATTGTCGGGATCGAACCGATCCCTCCCGAGATCTTTCACTCCGGTACAAAAGCCGAAGCAACCGACGCATGGCAAAGCGCGCTCGACGGGTTCATGACCGGCATCCTCGAGGCAAGACGGGTGCGGTTCGATCACGTCAATCCGTCGCGGCAAACCCGCAAGTCCCATGATGTTGAGCCGCAAGGTGTCATGTTTGACCGGGATCTTTGGTATCTTGCCGGCCGCTGCGTTGACACGGATACCTTGAAAGTCTATCGGGCAGACCGTGTTCATGATCTCGAGATCAGCGGATTCCGGTTCCGCCCGCCAAAAGACTTTTCGATTCAGTCCCTCTTGGGCGGCGCGTGGCTGTCACATGCAATGCGGCGCTGGGAACAGGAAGACAAAATCAGCAAGATCCGTTTGACCGCAAGGCAGGCCAAAAGGTTGAGTGCTGACTGGTACTACCGCCACGCGGTTTTCACACCACTTGCCGGCGGTGAAATACTGATCAGCATCCCGAGCGTCGACCCGGGACGGATCCTGCCACTTGTCCGTTGGTTGGGACCCGGGGCTGAACTGTTGGAACCGGCGGAACTGCGCCGCGAAATCGCATCGGAGTATACGGCGCTTGCAAACGCGCACGGATCACCCCGGCTTGAAAAATCAGCCTAGGAAATAAAGACCGGCAAAACCGGCTAGACCGACAAAAATGCGCCACCAGGCAAAAGGCGCAAAACCATGACGGGAGACAAAATCGAGGAGCCCTTTGACAACAAAGAAGCCCGCAATGAAGGAGGCGACAAATCCAATGCTGATCAGGACGACATCGTCCGTCGAAATGACATTCCGATTCTTATAAAGATCATACGCAAAAGCTCCCGCCATAGTCGGCATGGCGAGAAAGAAGGAAAACTCGGCTGCAGACCGCTTGTCGGTGCCCATCAACAGCGATCCGGCAATGGTTGCCCCGGACCGGGAAACACCGGGGACCATTGCAAGACACTGGCAGAACCCGATCTTCAGGCAAAGAGACAACGGGTAGTCCATCACGTTGGTGTATTTCGGTGAAAGCTCGAGGCGGTCGATCCACAACAAGATGATACCGCCAACCAACAATGTCGTGCAAACGAGTGCTGGAGTTTCAAACAACACCTCTTTGATGAAGCTATGCGCCATGACCCCAATGATGGCGGCCGGAAGAAAGGCAATCAGGATGCCAAACACGAACCTGCGGCTGGTCGGATCGCTGGGCAAGGACGTGGCAAGTTGCCATAGCCGTGCCGAATATACGGACAGAATCGCCAAAATTGCTCCAAGCTGGATCAGCACCTCAAACGTCTTGCCGGTGCTCTCAAACCCCAGAAAATGACCAATGAGGAGCAAATGCCCTGTTGAGGAGACCGGAATGAATTCGGTCAGCCCCTCAACCACTCCCAAAATGAGAGCATTTACAATCGTTTGGCCATCCATTGTGTATCAGGTCTCCAAAAGCCTTGATGACAGGCGGGTTGATCCGCTAACTGTCGCGACGAATTCCGACCGCCTATTTGCCGGACCCGGAGACCTCCGTCAAACCCTTGATAACCAGTTCTGAGGCAAACTTCTCGTCTGCCACGGCCATCGGGCATAGTCTTGCCACAGTTCAGGCTCTATACGCTTTCATGCTGACCCTTTATCACCACCCGTTTTCACCTTCCTCCCGGTTTATTCGCCTGATCTTGAGCGAGTATGGTGCAGCTTTCGAGGAGCGGCATATCAACCCGTGGGAACGGCCTCAGGAATTGCTCATCCTGAACGCTGCAGGCACAATTCCGGTAATGGTCGAGAATGAAGGTCCGGCAATTTGTGGCCCTGTTCCGATCATGGAGTACCTTGATGAGACCCGCGGATATGCGATCGGCGATCGCAGGTTGATGCCCGATCATCCAGATGCACGTGCGGAAACCCGCAGACTGGTGGATTGGGCACTGGCAAAATTCGACGTCGAAGTGATCGGTCATCTGGTGCGGGAGCGGATTTACAAACAGATCATGCCGAAATCCGCAGGTGGCGGCGAGCCGGATTCTGCGGCTCTACGCGTCGCCCGGGCCAACATCGACCATCATCTGAAATACTTTGGCTACCTCGTTGCGTCCCGCCGCTGGCTTGCCGGCGACCGCCTCTCTTTTGCTGATTTTGCGCTGGCTGCGGCGCTTTCTTGCGCCGACTATCTCGGCGAGGTGAAATGGAACAACGAAGAGGATATCAAGAACTGGTATGCGCGGGTAAAATCACGCCCCAGCATGAGACCTCTTCTGGGAGAAAAGGTTCTGGGCATGCCACCCGCATCAACCTATGCGGATCTCGATTTTTGAGCACCGTTGGGACGGGCCTTGGACACCAAGACGCAAAAACTTGTTGCAGCACTCCAAGCAAAAGCAACCGCACTCGGCTTTGATGCATTAAACATTGCAGCCGCGGACGCTATTCCGGACGCAAAAGGTCGGCTAACCACGTTTCTTGAAAGAAACTATCACGGCTCAATGGGTTGGATGGCAGAGACTGCCGAGCGCAGGGCAGCCCCGAAAGCGCTTTGGTCCGAGGTAAATTCCGTCATCATGCTGGCCATGAACTATGGTCCCGACGATGCCCCGGAAAACCATCCACTGGCGCATCTGAGCGACAAAGGTGCTGGCGGCATCTCGGTTTATGCCCGGCACCGCGATTATCACGACATCATCAAAGGGCGCCTTAAGGAGCTTGCCAGTTTTCTAATCTCGCGTGCGGGCGGAGATGTGAAGGTGTTCGTCGATACCGCGCCCGTCATGGAAAAACCTTTGGGTCAGGCGGCCGGGCTTGGCTGGCAGGGCAAACACACCAACCTGGTTTCCCGAGAGCTCGGATCCTGGTTCTTCCTCGGCTCTATCTTTACGACACTGGAATTGCCGGAAAGCGGCGCGGAGACCGATCACTGTGGGTCATGCAAGGCCTGCCTCGATGCTTGTCCGACAGATGCCTTTCCGGCTCCTTACCAGCTGGACGCACGGCGCTGCATTTCCTATCTCACCATCGAGCATGCCGGTCCTATTCCAGATGAGTTTCGAAAACCCATCGGTAACAGGATCTACGGCTGTGACGATTGCCTGGCCGCCTGTCCCTGGAACAAATTTGCTCAAGCGGCAAGCGAGGCAAAGCTGGTGGCCCGGGAGGATTTGAAGTCTCCGCGGCTCGGCGACTTGTTGAAATTGGACGACCCAGCGTTCCGGAAACTCTTTTCCGGATCTCCGATCAAGCGGATTGGCCGAAACCGGTTCCTACGCAATGTTCTAATCGCAGCCGGGAATTCCGGAAAACCGGATCTCGTAGATGCCGTTGCCCAGCACCTGGATGATCCGGATGAAACCGTGCGTGGTACGGCGGTTTGGGCCTGGCGGCAGCTCGTTCCAGCTGCCATGTTCAGACAAAAAAGCGACGCCGCACTGACATCTGAAACCAACGCTGTCGTCCGCAGCGAGTGGCAGAAGCAAGGATAAAAAAGTGATCGCCAGCTTTGGGCCATCTTCTCGTGAGAATGGTCTATAGTTTATTGAAAGGTCATCACGGCAAGGGGTGTTTTTCCTCGGATATGCCAGACCTCTATCCCGGATACCGGAGCCCAGATGTTGTATTTTTCCAGCCCTCTCTCCAAATGCCCCCGCCCCGCCTACCAGGCGCCCATGAGAACGACCGTGCTTTCGGTCGGTTTTGCTCTTGCAATTGCTCCTGGAATAGCCAGCGCGCAAACGACCGGGCTCGAAGCATATAACGCTTATGTTGCCGGCCTGAAGGATCTTGGGTTTGCCGTTGAGGACGGTGCGATCAACTATGATGGCACTACAGATACACTCACGATTTCGGATGCCAGTGTCGGGTTCAAAGGCGTTATCACAAATCTTCCTGCCGAGGGATTTGACGGTGATGACGCTGACGCAGATGCCTCCGAAAACACGAATCTTTCGTACGACCTGTCCTTGTCATCGGGCACGGTGAAAATTGAAGGTTTAAGCGAAGACAACAACGTTTTTTCCGCAGGCCGCTGGTCATACTCGGACGACACAAGCCTCAGCATATCAGCCGCCATTGACGGTGAAGGCCGTTTTTTGGCTGACGCACGGCTGGCCGGCGCAAAAGCTGAAAACTACAGCTTCACCATACCCGCGCTGCCTGCCGAAGCCCCGGACAAACAAGCAAGCCGGTGGTTGCCGTTTGTCAAAACCCTCCTGCAAGCTTCCTATGATGAGGTTCGGGTCGATACCACGGCCATGACGCTGGAAGCATATGCAGACGAAGACGGCAACGAAGTCCAGGTCATGTCCGGAACCGTTCAACTGGACGGGTATCTCATGGCTGGTGCGGTCGACGGAAAGATCGCACGTTATTCGCTCGACAAGATGACTCAGACCCTAGAAACCCGCGATGAGACCAGCGGACAGACACTCACTCAAACGACGTCTCAGGGAAAGACTGTCTACCAGGACATGGATGCAAACGCCCTGATTGCGCTGCTCGATCCGGATGTTCCGGAGACCGGTGATGAAGTTACGGTGATCCGGACGGCTTCTGCGGTCGATTACTCCACTCGGCAGGACCTGGGCGATGGGACGACGATTGCCTTCAAGATCGACCGGAGCTCGATGGATGATCTGACCTTCGTGAAACGCGAAAATGATTTTCTCGACCTGATGGACAAAATGATTGCCGGAGATCTGCCGGAGCCTGTCGACATCATCACCAATGTTTTCCAAATCTACCGCTCCTTTGCGATCGCAGACACGCGTGTATCCGGAATTGACGTCAGCATTGAGCAGGCAGGCGTGGACACACCTGCAAAGGTGACCATCAAGGAGGCCGCACTGACAAATGTCAGCTCTGATGGCATTGGGGAAATGATGCTTGTCGGCGTTGCCGCCCCAGACCTTCCCGAGGGTGCAGCCATGTCTCTGGAATGGGCCGCGCTTGGCGATATTGAATTCGCCGACTTTGCTCCGATGGAAAGCATGATCGAAACGTTGATCGACAATCCTGATTATGGCGAGGAGAACCCTTTGGACGTTCTTCGGGCCTTCATGCCGCGGTCCATTTCGTATGAAGTGGAGGGGCTTAAGGTCGCCGTGCCGGATGCTGGTGTTACCAGTGTGAACCGCGCAGAGATGCGGATGGCTTCAACGGTACCGCCCATTCCTACAAGCTATTATGCCAAGAACGACGGCATTCAGATCCCTGCGAAGGCTTTGGGTTATCCGGAAGTGGAAGCATTTTTGGAAGCGCTTGGGATCTCCGAGATTATCTGGTCTGATGAAACGCGTCTTTATTGGGACGAAGCCACAAAGGAACTCAACCTCGAACGGCTTACATTCGAAATGGAAGGCGTTGGACGGGCGGAGACTTCGGCGCGGTTCGGCAATGTTCCGAAAGAGCTTTTTGAAGATCCTGAAGGCCAAGGTCAGATGGCATTAATCGTTGCTCAGTTCATCGATGCCCGCATCCGGTTTGTCGACGATGGCGTTACCGAGAACGGGCTCGCTCATATCGCCAATGACCAGAACATCCCGGTCAATGTGTTCCGCGAGGCCCTGACGGAGCAGGCAGCCGAAATGACGGTGCCAATCCAAAATACTGCTTTCACCGAGATGGTTCGATCGGCGGTTTCAGAGTTTCTCGAAAATCCGGGCGAGATCACTTTGAGCCTCAAGCCGCAGGCACCTGTCCCGCTGGCGCAAATTGTCGGCAGCTTGGCAGCACCTCAGACCTTGCCGGATCTCCTGAACGTTCAGGTCAAGGCAAACTGAGACTTCGAAAAATACAGAAATGAAATGGGCGGCTGCAGGGCCGCCCTTTTTTGTTCAATGATTAGGAGATCTATTCCGCGGCTTCCCGTTGTTCGGCCGCGGAAATACGGGCCGCGCAGAACTTGAACTCCGGGATCTTGCCAAACGGATCAAGCTGCGGATTTGTGAGGAAGTTTGCCGGTGCCTCATAAAAACAGAAGGGCACAAACATCATCCCTGCCGACACGTCGCGGTCCGCTCGAAGTGTCAGGGTGATTGCACCGCGCCGCGTTTCCACAGTCACCTGTTGGCCAATCTCCAGGCCTTGAAGCTTGATGTCGCGCGGGTTCATCGATACAACCGGTTCCGGTTCGATCGCATCCAGAACTGCCGCCCGCCGGGTCATCGCACCAGTATGCCAATGCTCCAGCATTCGGCCGGTGGTCAGGACCATCGGGAAGTCCTCATCCGGCGTTTCATCCGGTGGGACCAAGTCTGTCGGTACGATCTTGCCCCGGCCATCAGCCGTCGGGAACGACTGACCGAACAGGATCTCGTTGCCGGGCTTATCCGGACTGTCTGCCGGGTACGTTACAGTGCCTTCGCTCTCCAGACGGTCCCAGGAGATGTTCTGGATGGACGCCATGTGAGAGCGCATTTCCTCGTAAATCGCAGGTACGCCGTCATAGGACCAATCGAGCCCCAGCCGGTTGGCGAGTGCGATGATCAGCTCCCAATCAGCGCGGGCTTCACCCGGCATCGGTACACAAGGTCGGCCGATTTGAACCTGACGGTTGGTGTTGGTGTAGGTTCCAAGTTTCTCAGCATGTGCGGAAGCTGGTAGGATCACATCCGCATGCCAGGCGGTTTCGGTCAAAAAGATATCCTGAACCACGAGATGTTTCAGGCTGGAAAGGGCCTTTCTGGCATGGTTCTGATCCGGATCAGACATTGCCGGATTTTCGCCCTGGATGTACATGGCTTCAATGCCGCCAGCCAGAATGTCGTCCATGATTTCGACGACAGTCAGACCGCGAACCGGGTCCAGTGTACGGCCCCAGGCATCTTCATATTCTGCCCGGATATCGACGTTTTCAACAGACCGGTAGTCCGGAAACACCATCGGGATGAGACCCGCATCGGAAGCGCCTTGGACGTTGTTCTGGCCACGCAGCGGGTGAAGACCGGTGCCCGGACGGCCAATCTGACCCGTCGTCAGAGCCATAGCGATCAGGCAACGGACATTGTCGGTGCCATGAACGTGCTGGGAAACGCCCATGCCCCAGTAGATAATCGAGCGCGGGCTAGTCGCGTAAAGCCGGGCAACTTCGCGCAAGGTGCCCGCATCAATGCCGCAAACCGGTTCCATCGCTTCCGGCGTGAAGTCCTGGATCTTTTCCTTCAGAGCTTCGAAGCCATCGACATGCGCGGCGATGTACTGCACGTCATAGAGCTTCTCGCTCACGATGACGTTTAGGATGGCGTTGAGCATGGCAACGTCCGTCCCGGGCTTGAACTTGAGCCCGTAATCAGCGTGCCGCATCAGCCCCTGGCCGCGCGGATCCATAACAATAAGCGTTGTACCGTTTTTCGCTGCTTGTTTGATGTAGGTCGCGGCGACCGGGTGGTTCTGCTCGGGCCGTGCACCGATCACGATCATGCAGTCTGCATCTTCCGCCGCATTGAACGGTGCTGTTGTTGCCCCGGAGCCGATGCCTTCCATCAATGCCGCAACGGACGAGGCATGGCAAAGCCGAGTGCAGTGGTCAACGTTGTTCGTCTGGAAACCCTGACGGATCAGCTTCTGGAAGAGGTAGGCTTCTTCGTTGGAACCCTTTGCAGACCCGAACCCCGCAATACCCGCACCGCCTTTGGTCTCAAACGTCGCCTTCAGGCCATTGGCCGCCAGATCCAACGCTTCGTCCCAGGTCGCTTCGCGAAAGACCTCGAGATAGTTATCGAGGGTCAGTGAGATGCCGGCATCCTTCGACGCATCATCCCGGCGGATCAGTGGTTTCGTCAGCCGCTGCGGACTCGACACATAGTCGAAACCAAAGCGGCCTTTGACGCACAGCCGGTTTTCATTGGCCGGACCGTTGCGGCCTTCGACACTCACGACCTTTCCGTCTTTGACAGAGACGGATGTCAGACAGCCCACACCGCAGAACGGGCACACACTGTCGATGGTTTCGTCCGCATAGACTTCCCGGGTCTTCGCATCTGCATCGAGAAGGCTCTTTTCCATCAGCGCGCCGGTTGGGCAGGCCGAAACGCACTCGCCGCAGGCCACACAGGTGGACAGTCCCATGGGATCGGCAAGGTCAAAGACCGGAGCCGTATGGGACCCGCGATCTGCCATTCCAATAACATCGTTCACCTGGACTTCCCGGCAGGCTCGCTCACAAAGGTTACAGGCGATACATGCGTCGAGATTGACGGCAATTGCGGGATGCGACACGTCCTGAGCCGGCTTGTCGCACGGCGCGAAACGGTTGGAGGTAACACCGATCGCATCAGACCACTTGAAGAAATCGCTCTCCGGGTCCGGATGCTGATCGCGGCTCGGTTGGTCAGACGCGAGCAGCTCAAACACCATCTCTCGCGCCTTCGAAGCCCGCTCTGTAGCCGTCTGGACAACCATGCCCTCGGACGGCGTTCGGATACAGGACGCCGCCAAAGTGCGCTCGCCCTCAATATCGACCATACAGGCCCGGCAGTTACCGTCTGACCGGTATCCCGGCGCGTCCTTGTGGCAGAGATGCGGGATGGCGACGCCTTCGCGTTTGGCGACTTGCCAAATAGTTTCGCCGTCCTCGGCCGTTACGGTTTTCCCGTCGAGAGTGAAGGTGATGTTGCTCATACTTCAAACTCCTCAGAGAAGAATTTTAGCACAGATGCCACAGGGTTGCTGGCGGCTTGTCCAAGACCGCAAATGGATGCCGAACGCATGACTGCATCCAGATCAGCAATCTTGTCCGGATCCCAATCGTCGTCAGCGAGCAGCTTTTCCATTTTCTCAGTGCCAGACCGGCACGGCGTGCACTGGCCGCAACTCTCATGCTTGAAGAACCGCATCAAGTTGAGGGCCGCATCGCGGATGTCATCCTGATCGGAAAAAACGACTATCGCGTGGCTGCCAATGAAGCAGCCGTGCTTGTCGAGCGTGCCGAAATCAAGTGGTTCATCTGCAAGCGAAGCCGGAAGGATCCCACCGGATGCCCCGCCCGGCAGATAGCCCTTGAAGCTGTGGCCCTCTTCCATACCACCGCAAAACTCTCCAAGCAGTTCGTTCATGGTGATCCCGGCCGGAGCCAGTTTCACACCTGGCTCCCTGACACGGCCAGAAACCGAGAAAGACCGGAAACCCTTGTGCCCCCGACGCCCCTGCTCGGCAAACCACTCCGGGCCTTTTTCGACAATGTCGCGGATCCAGAAAAGCGTCTCGATATTGTGGTTGAGGGTTGGGCGGCTAAACAAACCGACCTGGGCAATGAACGGCGGGCGATGGCGGGGCAAACCGCGCTTGCCTTCGATCGACTCGATCATCGCGCTTTCTTCGCCACAAATGTAAGCGCCAGCCCCCCGGCGAATCTCAATATCGATCGTTGTGATGATACCAACTGACCGCAGCGCCTCGATTTCCGTGTTCAAAATCTCCAGAACAGCCGGGTACTCGTCCCGCATGTAGAGATAGATCCGATCAGCGGAAATCGCATGGGCAGCAACCAGAGCACCTTCAAGGAGACGGTGCGGATCGCTCTCCAGGTGATACCGGTCCTTGAACGTCCCCGGTTCTCCTTCGTCGCCATTGATCGTCAGGTATTTCGGTCCCGGTAGATCATTGACAATTTTCCACTTGGTGCCGGTTGGAAACCCTGCACCGCCCAGGCCGCGCAGACCGGCGGCCAAGACCAGATCTGCCACGGATTCAGCTGTCAGCTCGCCAGACCTTACCCGCTCCAGAACCTTGTAACCGCCTGATGCGCGATAGGCCTCACAACCGGTGTACTGCGGAATTTCCGGTGCAACTGTTCCTTCAAACAACAGAGAGCGGACAGACATCTCGTTTGCATGATCGACCGCCCGTTTGCCCACTTGAGCGGCCGGAGCCGCTGCGCACCGGCCAATGCACGGTACTTTTTGGATCCGCACCTTACTCGGATCGACTCCACTTTCCAGAGCAGCCGCCAAGGCATCCGCGCCTTTGAGCGAACACGCGATGCTGTCGCACACCCGGACCGTCACCGGTGCAGGTTTTGCCTCGCCTTCGCGGACAATGTCGAAGTGGTGGTAAAAGCTCGCGACTTCATAGACCTCGGCCTGAGAAAGACGCATTTCCTCTGCCAGCGCCCGCAGATGGCGTGCCTCCAAACATCCATACGCATCTTGGATCTTGTGCAGATGCTCGATCAATAGATCGCGGCGGCGCGGCTCGTCTCCAAGCAGCGCCTGCACTTCTGTAAGTGCAGCATCCTCCAATTGACGCCCTTTTGGCTGGGATGGCTTGCGTGAAAGCCCCTTGCCGAAAGACATTGGCGTTTACTCCCAGAATGATTTCGTTGGCCGGATGTTATCCAGCGATCTCAGGCCTGTCTGTTTGAAAAACGACAAGCGCGGTCCAAAAGCTGACGCTTTGGAACAACAAACCTCCCGAAAATATGGTGTTTACGGCTGGGACCGGGTTTATATCGTCAGATGCGAAAAGGCGGCGACAACCTTCTCGTAAACCGGACGTTTGAAGGGGACGATCAATTCTGGCAGCCGGGTTACATCCTCCCAGCGCCATTCTTCAAACTCGGCTGCATGACCATCCGGCGGGGTCAAGATGTTGATCTCGTCATCAGACCCTTCAAAGCGATAGGCAAGCCAGCGTTGGGCCTGCCCCCGGTATTTGCCTTTCCGGCTCGAACGGGCAATCTCGTCCGGGTAGTCATAGGCGAACCACTCCGGCGCTTCTTCCAACAGCGTCACCGACTCAATGGATGTTTCTTCATAGAGTTCCCGCCTGGCGGCTTTTTCTGGTGTTTCACCAGCATCTATCCCGCCTTGGGGCATCTGCCACTTGTAATCGTAGCCATTTTTGTTGGCGTCCGGAGACCGGCTGCCGACCCAGACTTTTCCGTCCCGATTGATTAGCATGATCCCGACACAAGGGCGGTAGGGAAGTCCATCCACGCTTTCAGGATAACCCGGTCCAAGATCAAGTTTTGTCACGAGTTACCTCACTCAATACGCTAAAAATTCGTGGTTTTGATGCTGCTGCCGAAGCTACTCGTCCCGATCGATCGTCGCACTGACCGGGACAAGCTGCAAACCGCGCTGCTCGAGATCCTGAACCCATTCTTGCAGCTGACGGACGGTGACTGGCAGCGCGGACCCGGCAGCCACGGCATAGCCGCGCGCACGGGCAACGCTTTCGAGCTGCAGAAGCTTTGCATCAATATTGCTTTCCCGCGGCACTTCATCGAGCACAACGTCGACACCGCTGAATGGCATTCTGAGCTCGCCTGCAACCTCATCCGCAATGCTGCGGGAGGTCGTGCCGTTGTCGACGAACATCAGTCCACGGGATTCAAGTTTTTCCAGAAGGTACTGCATGGACGGCCGGGTCGATGAAAAGCGAGCGCCCATTTCGCCAATCACACCGACATAGTTGGTTGCCCGAGTTAGCAAAAACGCAAGCCGGTCCAACAGCTCTGTGGGCTGTAGGCTGACAAGGAGCGTATGCGGTCCCGGGTCATTGTCGGGAAAATCAAATGGCTCCAAAGGCAGCTGGAGGAGCAGCTCGTGCCCTTTCATCCGGGCTTGCTGCATCCAGAGGTCCAAATCGGAGCCGTAAGGTGCCAGCGCAAAAGTCACATCCGCCGGAAGGCTGTCGATCGCATTTTGTGTCCCCGCCTCACTCAGTCCGAGACCAGTCACAATGACTGCGATCTTCGGAATAGAAGTGAACTGCGTCACGATTGGCCGCGCGTAGGCATCCAGCGGCCGGACACCCGCGTCGCTCACCATCGGCAAGAAACCATAGTCGGAGCGTTCGCTCACCCGTGTGTCCGGATTGATAGCCAATCCCGTCACCGGCGCGTCGGGCCCCAATCCATCGGGACGGATGATCATTTCATAGCGCGGGCCAAGATAGTCTCCGCTGGACTGCTGGCGGAGATTTGGGCCGAGATCATCGCCCACGGTCGGACGGATCTCTACGACCTCAATGTCCTGGGAAGTAATCCCTTCGACCACCTCATCAAGCGGCAAAACGGCAAACGGTTCGCCGCCATAAGGATCATCAACCACCAGAATCCAAATAAGCGTCGTTGTAAAAACGACACTTATCAATCCTGCACCAATGAGGCCAAACGGCAGCCTGACAAGCCGCCGTTTTCCCATTCCTAAGGGAGCTGTGAGATCTTCGCTCGACATATCGTCCAGTGCCTTTACGCCGGCAACGCGCCGGCATGATCGTTGTTTTTGGATACGCAGAACGAGTGGAAAAGGTGCGCCGTTTCGGGCGCACCTTGGAGTTTAGTTCTTCGGGACCGACGCTGTATCAGCAATCGGTGGGAACGCGCTGTTCACTTGAACACCGCGCAGAAGATCAAGCGCCAGGTTTAACTGAGTGTCGTCTTCCGGATCCGGTGGGATGTAAGCCTGGCTTCCGGACTGTTCTTCACCCTCGGCTTCAAGGTGGCCGCGAAGACCTGCCTCACCTCGGGTTTCAACACGGCCAACGAGTTCTTCTGGAAGTTCCTGAAGAGCTTCGATGTCCGGGACGATACCCTTGGCCTGGATCGAATTTCCTGATGGCGTGTAGTAGCGCGCCGTGGTCAAGCGGATTGCACCATTGGCGCCCAGCGGAATAATTGTCTGAACGGAACCTTTCCCGAAAGAACGTGTTCCAAGGATTGTTGCCCGGCGGTGATCTTGCAAAGCACCTGCAACAATTTCAGACGCTGACGCGGAGCCGCCATTGACCAGTACGATGACGGGTTTGCCTTCGGTGAGGTCACCGGCGCGCGCGTTGTAGCGCTGGGTTTCATCTGCTTCCCGGCCCCTAGTGGAGACGATTTCGCCACGATCCAGGAACGCGTCGGACACAGCAATTGCCTGGTCCAAGAGGCCGCCCGGATTGTTCCGCAGATCAATCACGAAACCCTTCAGCTTGTCTTCGCCAATGTTTTTGGCGGTTTCCTCAAGCCCTTTTTTCAAACCATCGAAGGTTTGCTCGTTGAACTGGGTTACACGAACATAGCCAACATCATCTTCTTCCCGCCAACGAACGGACCGGATGCGAATGATGTCACGGGTAATCGTGATATCGAGCGGCTGGGTCTGACCTTCTCGGCGGATGGTGACCACGATATCCGTGTTGACCGGACCACGCATTTTTTCAACAGCTTCGTTGAGGGTCAGACCCTGAACCTGTTCGCCGTCGATATAGGTGATCAGGTCACCCGCCAATACACCAGCCTTGGCCGCAGGTGTTTCGTCGATCGGGGAAACGACCTTCACAAGACCGTCTTCCATGGTCACTTCGATACCAAGACCGCCGAACTCGCCGCGGGTCTGAACCTGCATGTCGCGGAAGCTTTTTGGTGACATGTAACTGGAATGCGGATCAAGTGATGTCAGCATGCCATTGATGGCGCTTTCGATCAGCTGTGCATCATCGGGAACTTCAACATAATCTGACCGGACCCTTTCAAACACATCCCCAAACAGGTTCAGCTGCCGGTATGTGTCGGTGGCCGCAGCATTTGCTGCGCCTGACACATGGAATGGCATTTGGGACAAGGTTGTCACAGCCGCGGCCCCCAAAAGGGCACCTGCCAGCAGCAAGGAAGCTTTCCGTATCATCCGCGAGCCTTTTCTTCTTCTGTGCGTGCCCACCATGGTGTGGGATCGACCGCACGGCCGTCCTTCCGAAATTCAACATATAATATCGGCTGGGTCGAGCCCATACCGAATGTTGATGCGCTTGCCCATTGGGTCGCGCCCATTACACCGACCGGTTCTCCGGCCAAAACAAATTGTCCGAGCTCCGCATCGATCCGGTCCATTCCGGCCAGGAGCACATGGTAGCCGTCACCCGTGTTTAGGATCAAGAGCTGGCCATACGACCTGAAAGGACCAGAATATACCACCCATCCATCTGCTGGCGATGTGACATTCGATCCGGGGCGTGTGGCGATTGACTGGCCTTCAGTCACACCGCCAAACTCATCTTCTTGACCGTAATCCTTCAGCACAGTGCCGGATACGGGTTGAGGAAGCCGTCCCCTGGCGTCCTCAAAAGCAATCGCTGGCGCCAGGCGGCCAGGATCCGAAAACGGATCGTTATCTCGCGGCGTCCGGTTTTGATCCAAAGCAGCCTGCCGGGATTTCTCAGCAGCTTCCCGGGCGCTTTCGATCTCGGACTCCAAGTCTGCAATCAATTCCTTGAGCGAACCTGCCTTTGCCGCCAATTCTGCTGCACGGCGCTTTTCATCCTCAAGGCTACGGACCGTTTCAGTATGTTCCAGCCTTTTGGCGCTCAAGAGAAGTTCCAGCCGTGACTTTTCCTCAGCCAATCGCATGGCATCACCGCGAAGCCGGCGTTCCTCATTTGCGATGACTGTCTTCAAACGCTGAAGCTCCTCCAAATCAGCGGCCAAGGCCTCCGTTTCCACCCGCAATTCCGGCATGACCGCATTCAAAAGAATCGCGCTGCGAACCGCCGACAGAGCGTCACTTGGGCGAACTGCCAATGCTGGTGGCGGCCGGCGGCCAATACGTTGAAGCGCCGCCAACACTTCAGCTAGGACATCGCGGCGCGCGATCAAGGACAAGCGAACAGCGTCTTCATTCTCGCCGAGACTGCGCAGCCGCCGTTCAGTGTCCGTTAGCTCTGTTTCAAGCCCGCGAATTGTGTCTGCCGTGTTGATGATCTTTGCATTGAGGGTCTCGCGGTCCCGGTCCAAGGACTGGATTTCTCGGGCAATCGCCGCTTGCCGATCCGACGAGACAGTGATGTCTGACGTGAGCGCGGCAAGCTCCTGCTCGCGCTTCGCCTTTTTCTCAATCGCAGCTTCAATTTCCGGTGAGCTAACCGCAACCTCGGACGGATCTACCGTCTCGGTGACGTACCCTGGTACTGGCCAAAGAAACGCACAGGCAAAAAGGCCGCTGAGAAGTGCCGGCTGACCGGCTTTCTTCCACCGGCGTTTTCTAAAATCCCTGCCCGGATCTGATCTCAAGTTGCGCGATCTCCAATACGCCATACGCTCTGCGATACCCGCATGGCGTTAACGAAGTGTTTACCGTAGTGGCCAAACCGTTAACACCGCACCCTTATCCACCAATCGCAGCATCATGAGCACTATCGGCAGAATGCGGCGATATGCTGGCGCTGCGCTTTATGAACGAGGATCTGTTGATCAAACACGATGATAAGGATGGCCGGACTGAATCGTGATCGCCCGGTAAATCTGTTCGGCAAGAAGAATACGGGCAATTTGGTGCGGCCAGGTCATCGCCCCTAACGCCAGTTTCAAATCGGCGCGGGCCAAAACCTCTTGCCCATGCCCATCGGCACCACCTATGGCAAAAACAATATCCGGCGCGCCGTCATCCTTCCACTTCTCCAACCGCCCCGAAAAAGCCGGGCTGGTCAGGTTCTTGCCGTTTTCGTCCAGCACAACCAGCTTCCCGCCAGCGGGGAAAGACGCCAGAATTGCGCGGGCTTCATCAGCCTTGCGATCTTCGGCACGCTGAGCACGGCTTTCCTGCATTTCTGAAAGACTGACATCGGTAATTCCGAGCGCGCGGCCAGACTTGCGCGCCCTGTCCATGTACCGGTCAAAAAGTTTTTTGTCCGCACCGGCCTTCATGCGGCCAATGCAGATAAGTGAGAAGCGCATCAGATCCCCGCCGGACGAATATCCGGTGCTACTACTGCTTCGACAATATCACGCGGTTCCTGAAAGGAACTTTCGTGACAGGCTCAGCCGATATACTGCGGTGCGTCGTCTTCTTCCGGGGCCCACATCTTTTCCAGATTGTAGAAACCACGAACTTCCGGACGGAAAATATGAACGATCACATCACCGGCATCGATCAAGACCCAATCACAGGTGGTTTGCCCTTCAACGGTCGCATTGCCGTGTCCTGCAGTTTTCAGGTCACGCTGCAAATGATCCGCGATCGCCCCGACATGACGGTGTGAACGGCCGGACACAATCACCATGTGATCGGCCAGAGAGCTTTTTCCTGCGATGTCGAGAGTAACAAGGTCCTCTGCCTTGGAGTCTTCCAGACTTGCGAGAACCGTATCGAGGAGGCCGGCCGTAAGGTCTGCACTTACGGAAGCCTTCATTGGAGTGGACATGTCTGTCCGCCCGCTTTCAAGGGACATGGTCAGGTGGAATGCCTTTCGCTGTCTTCAATGGCCTGTGTCCAACGTCGTCACGAACATGATTGTCCGACTTTGCACGTCACCCGTTTTGGCTACAGGCCGGTTGACCAATGTGCGGCCGCCCCTTTAGCAGCCACACCACATAATACCGCGTCTGACTTGGCAATTTCAAGACAACGGAATTTTCACTAGGCTGTTTGCCTTATCCGTCACCCCTTGCGCCTCAGATTGGTGGATGAAGTCTGATCCAAAGGGGTGTGCAGAAACGTCCATACCGGAGGGTCCATATCGGGAAGAAGACCCGCATCCTCTTCTGGAAGCCGATAATTTTCATAGGCTTTTGCCATTGGCGACGACAAAACCGACAGCGATGCACCCGGTCTGTCGACGACTGCGACCGGCACGGTGCCGAGAATACCTCGCCAATCCTGCCAATGATGGAACCCAGCCAAATTGTCAGCACCCATGACCCAAACGAATCGGACCGACGGGTTTCTGGACCGCAGGGCCTGCAATGTCTTGGCCGTGTAGGGCGTGCCCAACACCTTCTCATAAGCGGTCACTTTCATCCGCGGATGATTGGACAACGCACTCGTCAACTGAAGCCGCATCTCAAGCGGCGCCAGCTCCGAATGGCTCTTTAGAGGATTGCCCGGTGTGACAAACCACCAAACTTGATCCAACCCAAGACGCTTCAGAACAGTGTCGGCAACCATCTTGTGACCGGAATGCGGCGGATTGAACGACCCGCCGAAAATTCCAATCCGGTTGCCCGCTTCACAATGGGGCAATTTCAACCAGGCCTGATGACGGTCCTGGCCGGAGGACAATTTGCTCATGGACGGATTTGGCCCGTCCCGTGCACCTTGTATTTGAAGCTTGTCAACTGCTCGACGCCAACGGGCCCGCGCGCATGCATCCGCCCGGTCGCAATGCCGATTTCAGCGCCCATCCCGAATTCACCACCGTCCGCGAACTGGGTCGAGGCGTTGTGCAATACGATCGCCGAATCCACTTCCGCCTGAAACCGGTCCGCGGCAGCCTGATCTTCGGTGATGATGCAATCGGTGTGGTTGGACCCGTAGTTTCCTATATGCGCGATGGCAGCATCGAGATCCGGCACAATCATCGCGGAGAGGATCTTGTCCAGATACTCCGTTGACCAATCCTCTTCACTTGCTTCCAAAACACCGGAGCCAATTTTCTGGACTTCGGCATCGCCGCGGATCTCGCAGTCACCTGCATTCAATGCGTCTAATATTGCCGGCAAGTGGCTTTCAGCGACGTCCTTGTGAACCAGCAGCGTTTCCAAGGCGCCGCAAATCCCAGTGCGGCGAAGCTTGGAATTCTCTACGATCGCAACAGCCTTTTCGAGATCGGCAGCCTTGTCGACAAAGATGTGTACGAGCCCCTCAAGGTGCGCGAACACCGGAACACGTGCCTCTGTTTGAACCCGCTCGACCAAGCTGCGCCCGCCGCGCGGAACAATCACGTCCAAATTGCCGTTGAGGCCTTTCAGCATCTCGCCGACAGCCGCCCGGTCTGTGACTGGGACGATCTGAATGGCGTCTTCCGGAAGACCAGCCTCAATCAGACCTTTTTGCATCGCTGCGTGAATAGCCTTGTTTGAGTTCACGGTGTCAGATCCACCGCGGAGTACGACGGCATTGCCGGCCTTCAGGCACAGCGCACCGGCATCGGCGGTTACATTCGGACGGCTTTCGTAGATCACACCGATCACACCGAGCGGTGTGCGGACCCGTTCGATCTTGAGGCCATTCGGCCGTTCCCATGCAGCAATCACGCTTCCAACCGGATCATCCAGCGCAACGATATCCTCAAGAGCTTTGGCAATCGCCTCAACGCGCTCTTCGTTCAAGGTGCCACGATCCAGAAACGCTGCAGTCTGGCCATTGGCCTTCATGGCTTCGACGTCTTTGGCATTGCCTTCAAGGATTTCCTGCGTTGCGGCCCGGACCGCCTTCGCCATCGCCATAAGCGCATTGTTTTTTGCCTCGGTTGGGGCATTGGCAAGCACCCGGCCAGCCGCCCGCGCCCGCGTGCCGATCTCCGCCATCAAAGCTTCCGTCGACTGTGCCTCAACCTTGTCCAGCATTCCTTCAACTCCCGTTTGGCGCGTGCATCAGCGCCACTTTGAATTGGTGTTTTTAGCTTGTTCCGTTCAAAAAGCCATCTTCGAGCACAAGATCATCCCGATGGATCATCTCGGCCCGACCCGGATATCCGACAATTGCCTCGATTTCGCGGCTGTTGCGGCCAGCAATCAACTGCGCCTCATCCATGTCATAGGCAATGAGACCACGCCCGGCCACTGCACCGCCCGGTGCCAGAATCTTAACCGCATCACCACGGCTGAACTGACCGGATACGCTGGTGACCCCTGCAGGCAACAGGCTCTTTCCGGACTTCAGGGCGCGAACGGCCCCCGCGTCCAGAACAATTTCGCCGCGTGGCTCCAATGTCCCGCCAATCCAGGCTTTCCGGGCGCTTGCCGGTGTCGCCAATGCAGGGAACCAGGTGGCCCGCGCGCCCTCATCCAGCCGCTTGAGCGGGTTCAGCTCCTTGCCGGACGTGATCACCATCGATGTTCCAGCAGCGGTCGCGATTTTCCCGGCGTCGATTTTGGTCTTCATACCCCCGCGGGAAAGTTCGGACCCGGCACTGCCGGCCATTGCCTCAATCTCCGGCGTAATCCTGGAGACTTCCGGCAAGAACACCGCAGACGGATCCACGTGCGGCGGCGCGGTGTAGAGCCCATCGATGTCCGACAGCAATACAAGACAATCGGCGCTCGCCATGGTCGCCACGCGGGCTGCAAGACGATCATTGTCTCCATATCGGATTTCGGACGTTGCGACAGAATCGTTTTCGTTGATGATCGGAACCGCACCAAGCTTCAACAGTGTTCCAATCGTTGCACGCGCATTGAGATACCGGCGGCGCTCTTCCGTGTCGCCGAGTGTCAGAAGGATCTGCCCTGCGCGCCGATTGTGCGCGTCCAGCGCTTCGGCATAGGCCTTGGCCAACGCGATTTGACCTGTTGCTGCCGCCGCCTGGCTTTCTTCCAGTCTGAGGGGTCCTTTTGGCAACCCAAGGATCCCGCGGCCAAGCGCGATCGACCCGGACGAGACCAAAAGCACCTCAGCCCCGGCATCCATCAGATCAACCACGTCGGAGACCAGAGCCTCCAGCCAGTCTTTCCGAAGCGCGCCATTGCCAACAAGCAGTGCCGAGCCGATCTTGACCACGATCCGGCTATGGGTCTTGAGGGTCCGCTGCGCCGACATCAGGGATGCCACCCCTCCTGCTCGGGAGACGGCACCTGATTGGCGGCCTCTTCCTTGTCGCGATCAATGGCCCGGACAATCATGCGCAAGGCCCGGTCAACATTCAGACCGCTGGCGGATGACAGGATCAGTGGCTTCTGACCGCAGGCTGCTTCCAGGCTGGCGGATTTTTCTGCGATCAGATCCTCGGTCAAGGCATCGCATTTCGACAGGGCCACGATTTCGGGCTTGTCCGTCAAACCGGCACCGTAGGCTTCCAGCTCTCCGCGGACGACCTTGTAGGCCTCGCCGGGATCTTCTTCACCCGAACCGTCCACCAGATGGAGGAGAACGCGGGTGCGCTCCACGTGGCCCAAAAAGCGGTCGCCGAGGCCGGTGCCTTCGTGGGCACCTTCGATCAGCCCCGGGATATCAGCCATGGCAAAGCTGTTGCCGTCGATTTGTACGATACCGAGGTTCGGGTGCAGGGTGGTGAAGGGGTAATCGGCGATCTTCGGCTTCGCTGCCGATACGGTTGCCAGGAAGGTGGACTTGCCGGCATTCGGCAAACCAACCAGACCGGCATCCGCAATCAGCTTCAACCGCAACCAAATCCATTTCTCTTCGCCTTCAAGACCCGGATTGGCGCGGCGCGGCGCTTGGTTTGTCGAAGACTTGAAGTGCGCGTTGCCGAAACCACCATTGCCACCTTTCAGAAGGTGTACCTTTTGACCAATTTCCGTCAGATCCGCGATGATGGTTTCGTTATCCTCTTCTAGGATCTGGGTCCCGACAGGTACTTTCAGTACAACATCGTCACCATGCGCTCCGGTCCGGTTCTTACCCATCCCGTGAATGCCGGTTCCAGCTTTGAAATGCTGTTGGTAACGGTAGTCGATCAGCGTATTGAGGCCATCAACGCATTCGACTATGACATCACCGCCCTTGCCGCCGTCGCCGCCATCCGGTCCGCCGTATTCAATATATTTCTCGCGGCGGAAGGAGACACAGCCCGCACCGCCGTTTCCTGATCGCACGTAGATCTTTGCCTGATCGAGGAATTTCATTATCTTCTCTTTTCATCCTGGACCAGGACATGATCTTCGTCTCGATCAATGACCGGTCGTAAAGTCTGCGCGCGTCAATTCGGTTTGCAGGGCCGGCACTGGCCCAAAGTGCGCGGCACTGTCACAAAGACCTTCTCCAATCTGGCGAAAGCCCATTTTATTCATAATCGCCAAGGACGCGGCGTTTGTCTTCATGGCTTCGCTGACAACCCGGTTGTGACCCGTTGTCCGGAAAAGCCATTGAAGCGCAGCCAGAACGGCTTCGCTCATAAACCCTTGCCCCCAATACGGCCGTCCCAGCCAATAGCCGATCCGGGGCGTTTCCTGCAACTTCCGAAAACTCACTCCGCCGATCATTTGACCATCATGGTCAATATGAAACGGCAGTTCGTCGGCCTCTTCCGGGGCCCGCAAGCTCGCAGCTGCCCTTTGAAGGAACGCGCCCGGCATCCAGATCATACGGATACGGCACCCGGGACAGCATCTTCACGACCTCATAGTCCCCGAGTAGCGCAGCGCATCTTTTCAAGTCGTCATTATGCGGCGGCCGGAGCACCAGCCGCCGGGTCCGGATTTCCGCCGGCATCATGCCACCTGCCTCCGGGCTTCGAATTCATTGCGCGTCAGCAAAACACGGCTCGCGGGCAATTCCACACCACGAGATGGGATATGCAGAAGCCGGGGTTCGTTTTGGCCAAAGCCGGCTTTTTCCAAAATCCGCTGGGAGCCCGTGTTTTCATCCAGTGCGCCCGACACGACAAATTCCTCATCGGTCGTACTGAAAAACCACTCCAACACAGCTTTCACCGCTTCGCCCATATACCCGTTGCCCCAGTAAGGCTCTCCCAACCAATATCCGAGCGATGCGGTTCTTCCCGGTGTTCCGAGCGAAATCGATCCGATCAATCCGGAACCATCGTCAATCGCAAAGGCACGCTCCCCTCCTTCTACAAAAGAGAAGGTCTGTTCTATCCATTTCTTTGCGTCGGTCTCAGAATAAGGGTGCGGCACCACACCCAGCATCTTCGCGACTTCGAAGTTGCCCACCAAGGTAACGACCCTTGTCATATCGCTCATAGCCACAGGCCGGAGCACCAGCCACCGGGTGCGGATCTCTGACGGTCTCATGCCACTTGCCGTCTGGCTTCGAACTCGTTGCGCTCCAAACGCACAACGACATTCGACACTTTCCGGTCCAATGCCTTGGCATACCGTTCGGTCATGGCATATGGCTTGAAGCCGGCTTTGCGCAATAACGCCCGCGACCGTGTATTCTCCTCATAAGCGCGTGCGGCCAGGGCATTTGCTCCATAAACCTCGAATGCCCAGGTCAGAGCCGCTTCTACGGCTTCGCTCGCATACCCATGGCCTTGGAACGCCCGGCCGATCCAATACCCCAAGGTCGGATCGTCCGGCAATTCGGTCAGCTCGCCCGGCGCTTCAACTGCCACGACACCAATGAAGACGCCACCCAGCGTGATGGCAAAAATGGCTTCGGTTTCCTGCGGATCCGTTCCGATGACTGATCCAAGAAATTTCTCGGCACTGCCGTCTTCATACGGCCAGGAAAAGGATGTCAGCCAACGCGCCACGTTGAAATCCTTGCCTGCAAGTTCTTCAATCGCAGGTGCATCGCTCAATTCGACCGGCCGCAGAACCAGACGGCGCGACTTCAATTCTGGCAACGTAATCATCGGCCCTGCCCCCATCCTTTCAGAGATTTCCAGACGGCTTTTTCAAGCGTGTACCGCTCGATCGGCACCGACCCGCCCGCACCGAGCGACCGGATCATCGACTGATCGCGATACTGGAAACCCGATTTGATCAAAACCCTGCGCGACGCCGGGTTGGTCACCCGGCAAGAGCCCTGCAATTCTTCGGCGTCTGTATGCGTGAAGGCATGATCAACAAGCGCATGGACCGCTTCGGTTGCATAGCCACGTCCCCAGAAGGGTTCGCCGAGCCAATAACCAATATGCAGAGGACCATCCGGCTCGACATTGGCATAGCGGGTCAGACCGATGAGGCGGCCCGTGCTTTTTAACCGGATCGCAAAACCGGCGTTCAGCGGACGGTTGCGCTCAGCCTTTTCGATCAGCGCGCGGCCATCTTGCGCTGTGAAAGGATGCGGCATGGTGGACAGGTTCGCCGCCACCTGTTTGTTGTTCGCCAGGAACACCAAATCTGCCAAATCGTCCACACGCGGCGTGTCGAGCCGCACATGAACCGCTTCCTGCGGCAACGGTGCCGCATACAAACTGCTTTCGTCTAACAGACCATCGCTTTCAACAACCATTTTTTCCTCCAGCCAAAACAAATCAAGGGAAAGATGGTGCCCCATCTTCCCCTTGGATCTTTGACTGGTCTTGGATGCTGACCTGTCTCGAATTACCGGGGTCTGGATGGGACACCGGCGCTTCGAAACGTCACGTCGGCTTTACTCCGCAGCTTCCGCCACTGGGACCACATTGATGAAGGTTCGTTTGTTGGCTTTCGCCTGAAACTCAACTTTGCCTTCAACGGTCGCAAAAATGGTGTGGTCCTTGCCCATGCCTACGCCGGTGCCAGGATGCCAGGTTGTGCCACGTTGACGGGCAATGATGTTGCCCGGGATTACGGCTTCGCCACCATATTTTTTGATGCCGAGACGGCGGCCAGCTGAGTCGCGGCCGTTGCGGGATGAACCGCCTGCCTTTTTGTGTGCCATCGTTAGAACTCCTCGTTCTTCGAATACTTAAATGTCAGGTTTTAAGAAACAGCGGCTCAGTTGCCAGCCAGTTCTTTCGCCTGCTCAACCCAGTTACCGCGTTCGAACTTGCCCTTCAGGCCGGTCTCTTCTTCAACGCGCGCGATGTCGTCAGCGCTCATGGCTGCGATCTGAGCGAAGGTGGTGATGCCAGCTTCGTTCAGTTTCTTCACAGCAGCCGGGCCGGCGCCGTCCAGTTTCTTTAGGTCGTCCGCGCCAGCGTCTGCAGCCGGTGCGTCTTCCTTGACTTCAGCCTTCGGCGCAGCCGCTTTCGGCGCAGCCTTCTTGGCGGGTTTTGCACCACCGGTCAGGATGTCGGTCACCTTAACGAGAGTGAACGCCTGGCGATGGCCATTGCGGCGGCGGGAATTCTGACGCCGGCGCTTTTTGAAAATGATAACTTTGCGGTTGCGGCCCTGATCGACCACTTCTGCAACAACGCTGGCACCTTCAACGGTCGGAGCGCCAACTGTGGTGTCTGTGTCGTTGCCAACCATCAGCACTTCGTCGAAAGTTACGGTGCTGCCAGCTTCGGCATCGAGTTTTTCGACCCGGAGCAGGTCGTCAGTGGCAACTTTATACTGCTTGCCACCAGTTTTGATCACTGCGAACATGTCTCGCACGTCCTTCTTTTCGTTTTTAAAATCCTACAACTCGCTTGACGCCAGTTGCGGAAACCTCGTCGAACAAAGGCGCCGAAGCAGCAAACATCTGCTCTCGGTCTTTGGCAGGTCATTATAGCGGCTTGAGTAAAGCGCATTCCTGCGGGCCCGGCCCAACACGAAGTCCGGAGTCTGGGCAGACCCCGGCACTTCGAACAGCGCGCAATATATGTATCGGCACCGGCATGTCAATCTTTTCTTGGAATTGAAACATGTAGTGGAGTTGACCGCAAAAGCACCGCGCGCCGCTAATCCCAATCTCGCGCACCAAAGGATGCACGGTGGGCGACTACCTACATGTGGACATCCATGTCTCGAACCGCCGCACGGACTCCTCCTATTTCCGCCTCCAACTGACGCACCTTACTCTCGAGCAGTGCAACTGCCGCAAGGTTGTTGCGCGCTTGAACTTTTGTCTGGCTAACATCAACATCGGTTGCATTGATTTCAGCCTGAAGCTCGTTCACCTTTGTCGACAGACCGGCAACGCCGAACCAGCTTTCTTTTATGTCTGTTGTACTCCCCTTCAGTTCAAACAGCTTTCCAATTACTTCAAATTGAATTCCGGTCAAAACGACGTTCAGGATAGGCTTGACCATACAAGAGCCGCCAGCCAGCAAGGTGAAATCTGCATCGGCCTGGATTGTGGACGTTGCCCCAAAAAAGAAATTGTTCGATACGCCGGTCACATAAGTGTCCTTTGCCGTACTTTTCTCATACTGGTGACCGCCGATGACCTTGTAATGGTCCTGCGAGCTTTCGTAGATCGTTCCGTTTGCTGATCCGGAACCCGTCTCGCCGGCCGTGATGTATATGTCCTTGCTGTCCGCGCTCGCGATCTTCACATCGCTTCCAGTTGAGGAGATGGAAACCGTCCCTGCCGCTGCGGCCGTATAGGATCCAGTTGCATCAAGCTCATAGTTCCCATTGACCGCCTGATCAAAGGCTCCGGTCTCAATATACATCTTCTCGCCAGCCTTAACGAGAATCCGTCCATCGCAGGACAGTAAGATACCTTTCAGTGTTTCACTGTCGCTCACACCGGCCGCCTGGTCGACCGCAGTATCGCTGTCGCCGGCGTCACTTATGTGCTGCTGCGGGTAGTAAGCTGCGAGTTCGCTGGACGTGCAATCGTATTCAAGATCGGACGCCTCACCAAGCCTTAGGATGGCGCCGAGCTCATCATCATCCCCGTCATCATCCACATTATAAGGTACGAAGAAGTATACGTGCGGCGTGCTGTATTGAACGTCGCTTTCGCTTGATATTGTGGTTTCCGAATCCATGTCCGCGTCCTGTGCTCTGATGATAAGACGCCGGACATGGCCGGCAGGTAACCGCTGTCGACGGATGTATCCTTGTCTTTGTTAGGAGTTGATACCGGAACTACCGACCGACAAGGAAACAACCACCAGATGACTCAGGTTTAATCTTGAAGATACAAAACGGCAATATTGCGCAATGCAAAGTGACGCCTTTCAGCGTTTAGTGCCCAAGCGTCAAAACTGTGCCTGTCGCACAGGAGCTGCATAATAGAAGCAAGAATTTGGGCTTGCGAGGATGGGTAGGTTTGTCTATGTTCCGCGCCGCTTAAGACCCGTTTGTCGTTAAGCATCGCGGAGAGGTGCCGGAGTGGTCGAACGGGGCGGTCTCGAAAACCGTTGAGCGCGCAAGCGTTCCGAGGGTTCGAATCCCTCTCTCTCCGCCATTATTTTCAGTTAGATTATTGTTTTTAATAAACAATCCTCAACTAACTTCTCTTCACCCCTAAAAATAGCCCTAAAACATGACCAAGCATGGCTTGCGTGTGCTTGGATTTGTTGATTTTCGGCTGGGGAGCAATTGAGCTTAAAACCGACGATAGCTTCTCTTTTTCCGTATCGGTCAAATCCTCATATGTTTCATGCAGCGATTTTTGTTTGCGCGCTGTCTGCATACTAAAGCACCTCCCGTATTGGACACGATAGAACAAGCCAATTTGACTTAGAACTAAGCGACCGGTTCATTTTATCATAGGTTGCAGTTCAAAAAGCGCAGCAACTTGATTCGGGTCCAGCATTGATGCAAAAATCACCCATTAGCAGAAGATGCATCGGTGTATTATGCGCGTACTTATTGCTTCCGTTTTGATTTTACTCAGCTTTTCGAATTTTGCTTTTGCGAATTACAACCAATCCAAAAGCTGGTTCTATTCGAAAGACCGTGACGAACGAATTGTCATCCAACTACTTCTCATTTTCACCGGGGACTACGTTGCAATTGTTGATGCCGCATTTGGGAAGCGGACCTACGACGCACTCCGACAGTTTCAGCTCAAACAAAATCGGAACCCGGACGGTGTACTCAGTGAGACAGAGTTGCGCCTGCTTTGGGACCAAGGCGGCTCGGTCATGGAAAAGGTTGGGTTTGAATTCCGGGATGATTTATCGACCGGCATCACCCTTGGAATTCCAGAGAGCCTATTCGTTTCGATGGAGCCGACCGAACGCGGCACACGCTGGATTGATAAGAATGGAATAATCGAACTTGAGACGCTAAAAATCCCGCAGTTTGAAACCTCTTACGAACAACTGTATCGGCGGCTGGCGGCTGAAAACTCAAACAGGCGGATAGAGTACAAGTTCTTCAGGAATAACAACTTCATTGTAAGCGGCACCAATCGCGGGAAGAAATTCTATCTCCGAATGTTTCGGACGCGCAGCGACACTCGCGGCTTCTCTCTAGCTTGGGACAGCGAAGTTGGCGCTCTTATGGACCGAGTGTCAGTGGCTATGTCTAATAGCTTGTCATTCTATGACGGCTCCGAAGCAGCCCGCTCACCACAAATTAAGAATCAGACCCCTCCGGTTTCAAGCATCGTTCCGCCCCCGAAAACCACGCCTCAGAACCGGTCTTCCGGCTCCGGTTATTTTGTGACGGCAGATGGACATGTAGGAACCAACCATCACGTCATAGAAGAATGCGCTTCCATCCGTGTTGCGGGCCATGGCCCAGCGCGTTTGGTCAAGGCAGACGCGACTAACGACCTTGCTATAATTCAAGTCGAGACAACAACGCCGCACACCTTAGCGAGATTTCGGTCTGCACCTGTTCGGCGTGGGGAAGAGATATACGTCTTGGGTTTCCCGTTCTCTGATTTGCTGGGAAATAACCTGACAATATCAGAGGGCATCGTTTCGTCGCTCGCCGGGATTGGCGGCGACGTTAGAAACTTTCACCTGTCCGCACCAGTTCAACCCGGCAATTCTGGCGGGCCAGTGCTGGATGCTTCCGGTGACTTGGTTGGTACCGTGGTTGCGAAACTTGATGCAATGAAAACGCTGGAAGTTGCAGGGACGTTGCCGGAGAATGTTAATTTCGCTGTACACGGAAACATGATGGCAATTCTCATGAGCAGCGCAAACCTTGAACCGAGTTACGCTGCTCCAAGCGAAGACATGTCGGCTGCGGACGTATCAAGCAAGGCTGAGAGCTTTACCGTTCAGGTGTTGTGCAACTGAATGCAAATCAAGTCGGCGCATTACTCCTTTGCAAAAGACCCCAATAAGCCTATCCACCCTAGGCGACTTAAAAGCCGCCGGTTACGGCATGGCCGGGAACTGCGCTGGTGCGAATTGCGGGCGCGGACGGCGATTGGACCTGGACGCACTGATAGAACGGTTCGGCGGCGATTATGTCGTCATCAATGAAACCCGGATTTCTGCTGCGCTGAGATGTGACCGATGCGGCCATCGTGGCGGGGTTCTGACTCTGCATCCGCCGACGTGAATTCTGCGCGCCCCGGAAAAAGAAAACCCCTCAGCGACAATTGCGGGTTGTCACCAAGGGGTCATCTGCAGTCTGGCGAGACTGTTTTACACCAACAAGAACTGACGTTACGTAAATTTTGCCTGCGCGTAGACGCTTCCGGAAATTCCTTTTTTCGCCTTCAAGAAACTCAATCTTCCTCGCGTAGTGACTAGGGAAAAACCTTCCGGATAGGCACATGCGTATGGCGCTTCTAAAAATTGGCGGCCGGTTCGCGTGGTGACTTCTAAAAAACCTTCTCGCGCGCGTATTGGTCCTAAAACCGTAATTGCCCCTGGCCAGAACAGTTAGCAATGGTTAGCAACCGAGATGCAGAAATCTCCGCTGCCCCTATTCCGCCTATTTTGCGGAGTGCCCCCTCAATATAGCTCCTAAGTGTCTGTAATTGTTTCTGAAAAGGCTTTTACCCCCCTCCGTCGGATCCGACCCTTCACTATTTCCCTCTATTTTAGAGCGATGTTGAAACCTAATAATCACCTGTAACGTCAATACTTTAAGGAGCTAACCTGTCACCGTCGTTCAGGAATATTCTTGGTTTTTTTATAGAAGGGAAATCCGCTGGCTTTTACGGCTACCGAAAACTCGCTGCCGCCTTGTGTAGTGACTTCCGGTAAACCTTCCCACGAATTGGTCGAGAATTCCGCAGGAATCAAAAATTTAAATACCCCATCATTTTAGCTGACTGACTTTTGAATATTTCTCTATTCAGTCACAACCGTTGTCGTTGCAGCGAGCCGTGTAGCTCTGACTTCGATCCGGCGACTGATACGTGCAAGCGATGAGATAACCATCACGCTTTTCCGTATCGGTTAATTTCCAGCCATTGCCGTCCTGACCATCGCAGAAAACATAATAATGTTCTGGCTTTCGTTCGCAGCCGGATAAGATGACCAGTGCCGTCATCGCGATTACCAACTTCATTTTCCATCCTTGCGCGAATGCAACCACTAACTATTTCCTCCACCATATGGCTTGTTAATAGTGCCCCAATTCAGAACCGATTGAAGCATAAAAACTGCTCCCACCGGTTCCGATTCGGGTCCATCACACCTATCGCCCAGCGCTTTCGGTTTTATACCGGGTCCGTCAGCCACTCGCATGGCCCCGTTCCAGAACCGCGTTTTGTTTTTCGGTCTTTCGTCTCAATTGAAACCTGTTGCCATTCCCGCGTAGGCGCATAGCCATCGCAGTCGCAATCCGTGAGACGCCATTCTGCCGCCTGCCGCCCATAGAATGCACCGGCTTTGGTCTGCACTATGAACCCTTTGCGCTCCAGTTCTTGAAGCGCCCGCCGCACGGTCTCTTTCCCCATGCCAAGGATTTTCGCACCGTCTTCAAGGCTCAGGCGGATTTTGCCGTTGTTCGATCCGTTGAACCGGCCCCGCATTTCAATAAATACCTTGACCGCACGGCCGGACAAAGACCGCCAGACAGGGTGTTGTGTCATGGAGTACGGAAGGGGCATATACTGCCCCTTCCGCTTGCTCCGGCCATTAGGAGTGTGACCCCGTCCGCGTTTACCCATGAGGTGCCGGGACTCCTTTGGATTGAGCAACTACCTTGACCTCTGAGCGCAGCACATAACGGGCATGAGTGCCACTGTAAGGCCCTGCGTGTGGCTCTGTGATGGTTTCTATGTCCACCCCGTCACGGCGAAGATTATGGACATAGGCGCTCCACCTTGGCCCCGGTGTGTCGATGGGCGTACATCCCTTGTCGCCCGCCTCTAAGAGATGGAACAACGCCCATGCATCCCGACCGGAATAGATAATTGGCAATGGCCCTTCCGCCGTTTGGATTTCCACGCTGAGTACATAAGGTGTTTTCATCACAGCACCTCCGTGGCATTGGGAAAGTGAAGCGACACATGCGCATTGCATCGGCTAGCAGACCATCCCGTCTGAGCCTGTATGCGCCGCCCGATGAGCGTGCGCGGATAGTGTGGGGTTGTTTGCCGATCTGCCCATTCAAACAAAGGCAGAGTTTCATTGCGCGCGCAGAGGCGCTTTGCTAAAAGACTCATAGTCTTTAGCTCCTATTGTTTGGGTGTTTCAGATGTGTCCCCGGCGCAATCGGTCTGTTTGGTGATGGCCCGAATGCGAACCGGGGATTTATTTTGCGCGGGCAGTCTCGGGTATCGAGAACATGGCCCAGCGCGTCTTGGCTGCCCTAGACACGCGGAAGGGCATCCAGCCAAGCCTTCAAGTCTTCATCGAGAATGATGGTGCGCCGCCCAACCTTCCGGGCGACAAGGCGACCCGCCTTGATTTCCTCATAGGCTTTTGTTGCGCCCATGATACCTGCTTCGCGAAGCGATTTGATTGTAAATGTCCGCTGCGTCAATTGACGCCTCCTTTGCTAGTGCGTTTCAACTGCCGAACAACTTCGGCACGCACCAACGTAAGCGAGCGGACAAAAATAAGCTCACGACATATTCAAGCTGTTTTGAAAGCCCCTATCTGTCGGGTTCACTGGGTTCCTTTTAATCCATTTCTCAAATGCTGTGGCGCTATTAACGGCGGGAACGTTGCCAGCTTGCTTTGAAAGAACCTTATGCAGTTCAAACAAGAATATGGCGAATTTTGAAGGCACTCGACCGGCCCGCGTTTCGGAGCTGTAGGCTCTGTGAGGCAGTTTGTTGTGCTTAGCCCAGAGCATAACGCGTGAACAAAAACGGCCAAATGTCTTTGAAGAGTCAAAAACGGTGTCACCAGATTCGCGTTCTTCAACGTCTCTTGCAGCAGCAGTAAGCGCGCTATCAATGGCATTATAGATAGCCATAAGTGTCTGTTTGGAAATACGAAACCCGATTGGCCGCTTAGGCCCCAAGTCGTATTCGACTGCTTCCCCATCAAAGTCAACAATTGGGTACTGAAGAAAAAGCACATCTTGTTTAAGCAACTCGCTGAAGAACAGGTGGTCAGCTACCACCTCTGCATCAGTCTCAGAGGAGTGAAGTATGCAGGTTTTAATAGCTTCTGCCATTGGCTGATATCGTGCCAACGCTTCTGTTACGTCCGAAAGAGCGCACGCGTTTTCACATGCTTCTAAATCCATCAACACACCATTGCACAGAGCGATGAGTTGGGATTTGGCGTCCGGCGATATCTGTTCACTCAGCGCCTCTTCCAAACTCTGCCAGTCGCTGGCATCGAAATTGACTTCTGGGTCCGGCCCACTGCCGCTAACAATGTTTAGTTTCTTTTTTCGGGCACCCATTTTAACCACCCACAACGTACAAATTAGAACCAGCTCGATTGCAGGCGTTGTTCCAAGCCTCCATCATTTCCCTCCGGCGCTCAAGAGCATCCCCTCGCCTATAGGCTCGTTCAGTCATGTCTCCGACTGCGTGCGCAAGCGCCGCCTCGGCAATCTCCCTTGGATAGCCGGTTTCTTCTGCCGCCCAATCCCGGAAACTGCTGCGGAACCCGTGAACCGTGTAATCACCTCGCCCCATGCGGCGCATTTGCATTGCCATCGACATACCAGAAAGTGGCCTGCCCTTTTTGTTACCCGGAAACAGATAGTCATCATCCCGCCGTAACAACGCAAGTTTATCCAGAATTTCCGAAATGCGTTTTGTGAGCGGAACGCGGTGTTCCTTCCCGGCTTTCATGCGCTGGGCCGGAATGGTCCAAATTTTTGCAGTACGGTCGATTTCAAGCCATGAGGCATTGAGCGTTTCTCCACTTCGAGTCGCTGTCAAAATACACCACTCCAAAGCAAGGGCGGACAGGTTCTCATTCTCCCGAAGCACGGAAACGAAATCCGGTAATTCTTTGTAGGGCATCGCGGCATGGTGCCCGCGTGTGAGCTTCTGCCGCTTCGGTAAAAGCTTGTCCAAGTGACCACGCCAGCGCGCCGGGTTCTCTCCTGTCCGCAAGCCTTGAGCCTTCGCAGCGTCCAACACCCTTTCAATTCGCCCTCGGAGCCGAACGGCGGTTTCAGGCTTTTCCTGCCAGATCGGTTTGAGAACGGACAAAACATCAGGCGTTTCTATATCGTCCAAGCGTTTGCCGCGAAGTGGCGCGGCATATGTTTTAAGCGTCATGCGCCACTGTGCTAGGTGCTTTGCATTTCGGAAACCGGGCGCAAGGTCATCGACCAACTCATCGGCAAAAGTCCCGAATGTCTGGTTTGAGTTTTTTGCGCGCTCCGCCTCTCGTGCCGCAATTGGATTGATGCCCCTCGCAACAGTTGCGCGAGCTTGGCTGGCCGCTTCACGGGCATCGGCAAGAGATACGGCTGAGAGCTTTCCCAGCCCCATCTCTTTTCGTTTGCCATGCCATTGAAAAATGTACCGCCAGGATTTTGCGCCGGACTTGGAAACCGACAGGTAAAGCCCGTCCCCATCGGCATGCAAACCCGCCTCTGTAACAGTCTGCACTGTTCTTGCTGAAAGCCGTTTTGCTGCCCGCGCCAAAATCCAACCCTAAAAACCCTAAATATACCCCTAAAAGATAATGCGGATTGTGACGGATTTCAACGAACTAAGACGAACAGCCTCTCGAATAAATCTCAATATTATATAAGCTTTTTCGAACGTTCGCGGAATGTGGAGGATATGAGTTTGGCGGACTCTCTCTCCGCCATTTTTATCCTTGTCCAGCCCGAAGACATAGGTAACAGTTTGTACCGGAGACATGGGTTACAACCTCGTGCCGAACGGGTTGTCGATTGTCTGTAATGTTCTTTGCTCCAGGTCAATGTATCCCAGATCATA
>Ga0189284_100167_pt1 | contig 84178 bp, 72 predicted proteins | sample N32C7minimetaG_FD_130314 | JGI IMG/M metagenome (GOLD analysis project Ga0189284, IMG submission 130314) | Marine microbial communities from the Costa Rica Dome - N32 C7 mini metaG | ecosystem: Environmental > Aquatic > Marine > Oceanic > Photic zone | place: Costa Rica: the Eastern Pacific...
CGCTTTTAAACGCTTTTTTGAGCCTTTTCATTCGTATAATGTGATTATTGGGATGTTATCCGAACCGTTGTTCGCCTAAGCTGTTCGCATAAACTCCGAAAACCCTTCTTAAAATAACATGTTCAGAAGTAATGTCAATTCAGGATGTTAGCGAGAAATGACCGGGGTGTACTTAACCTTCTTTTTATCGCTGAACGATTCCAACGACTCGTCCTGTGGAGCATTCAAGGCGTAACAGTTCTTTTCTTTCCACACCACAGCGGTTGTCCGGAACCTTATAGTCACCGTACTCACCATTCGAACGGATGAGCTCGGGTTTTGTGCCGTCAAGCGGATCAACCATAGGGTTCCTGCAGCCTTCATCGGTGTGGGTTCGCTGGTAGAGGCATCAGCATGAGTGCCCACGAGAAAATGATCAGGCAGATCAGTGGCCATGCGGGTCGGTGTGTTTGCGCTGAAATTTGAAGTAGCCCACCCGCTGAAGATCAGTAAGGTGAGAGCTATGATCAGAGGTCATACAGACGGGATATTAAAGGGACGGATCGGATATATAGCAGGTAAATGAAGTTGATCTTTTATATGAAACTGTGGGTACATCGATCTCACGAGTGCTCATCTTGGTTGCCTTTTTTGTAAGATCTGTAAGGTAATTAACGCTAGTTCAAGGATGTGTAACCTGCCTCTCGGTCTGATGGCTCCAAGTCCATCTGACCGATTGCTTGATTCGAGTACCCACGTCTTTTCCTTATCCTAATCCAACACCCTGCGCCTGCACCATCGATCAGATGGGTATCCGTATCCGTCCGAGGGATCTTGCAGCTATTCTAACATTCTTTATCTCGAACTCACGTTAGTTAAGTGCTATAAGCAGGATGAAAAATATTTTAAATCCTCATAAAAACCAAGCAACTCTATGTTTTTCAAAGTTATACGGATTTCCCTGAAGGGATGTCCTCTTCGAAATTTATTGAATTCCGTATAATATGTTTAATAAATTCTCTGATCTCATGGCCGATAAGATTCCTGCCAAAGCAGGAATGACACTAATCCATGAAATCCTTGTAACCAAAAAATATCTGCTATAAAAAAAAGAAGCCCCGATCAAAGGACTCCTTCTGTTGTTAGCAATCTATAGCTTAAATGAAGCTATAATCCAGTAAAATCAATGGTTCTCAGAGATACCATTCCCATGGTATCGGGGGAGAACCGATGTCAGCGACAAGACTCAATCCATTATTTTTCGGAGAAATGCAGGCTGCTCCGTATCGTCCTTTCGGATACGCTCGGTGCGACTCTGAAATGGAGCGATGTTATCCTGAGCTTCGCCTTGCTGTTCTTCCTCGTCAGGGACTTCAACATTCTCTTCCTGTTTGCGAACATTTAGGTCGCGACGCAGATAGGAAGGGGTGTCCAGTTTTTTGAGGTTGTTTTCGCCTTTGTAGTAATCTCCGGTTCCTCGGGGGAATCGGTCGGGCACATCGGATTCCTTTTTGGATCTTTGGTTTTGAATATTTGCTTGAGCATTTTGGGCAGCTTTATTCAATGATGGCTCTTTATTTCCGGCAACCTTAGCTGTAGAACGATCTTCAGCAAGCTCAAATCCTGTAGAGATCACCGTTACCCGGATCTCTTCTCCAAAGGTTTCATCCAATACCGTACCCAAAATGATCTCGGCATTTTCACCGGCTTCTTCATGGATGATATTGGTAGCGGTTGTGGTCTCGCGCATTCCGAGGTTGGAACCTGCGGAGATATTTACCAGTACATTGCGTGCGCCGCGAATGCTCACACCATCCAGCAGCGGTGAGTTGATGGCAGCTCGTGCTGCTTTTTCAGCCCGGTCCGGGCCTTCAGCCGTAGCCGATCCCATAATGGCGGCGCCACCGTCGCTCATGGTTGTGCGGACGTCAGCAAAGTCAAGGTTGATAAGTCCCGGCATGAGAATCAGATCGCTGATACCACGGGTTGCATTGTAGAGCACCTCGTTTGCCATCGCGAAGGCTTCCATCAGGGAAGTATTTTCATCGGCGATGTCGAGAAGCCGCTCGTTTGGGATCACTATTACCGTATCACAATTTTTCTTGAGTTCGGTAATACCTTCAAGGGCATATTTCTTGCGGACCTTGCCCTCACATTCAAATGGGGTAGTGATGATACCCACCGTTAAAATTCCACGGCGTTTGGCGATTCCGGCTACCACGGGAGCTCCCCCGGTTCCGGTTCCACCGCCCATACCTGCCGTCACAAATACCATATCGGCATTTTCAATGGATTCTTCAATTTCATGGCGGTTTTCTTCTACCGCTTCACGCCCGATCTCGGGACGTGCTCCGGCACCAAGGCCATTGGTAAGGGCTGAGCCTACCTGAATCTTGATATCGGCCATGCTGTTTTTAAGTGCCTGGGCATCGGTGTTAAGTGCGATATACTCTACACTTTCGAGGCCCATGTTGATCATATTGTTAATGGCGTTACCGCCACCGCCGCCTACGCCGATCACTTTGATCTTAGCGTTTTCCTGGCTCTGTTCGTCGAAAAAGAAACGTGAATTGTTAGCCATGTTAACTCCTATTTGAGTTGTTGTTTTACTGGATTGTATTTGTTGCAGATGATTGCTTTGGAATTCCAACCGTCAGGCGGTTTCATTCCGTTGTGTTGATTGCTGATTTTACTTTTAAAGTTCTTAGAAACCGGAACAAGTAAACCTTCGGGCGTCCGTGAGGTCCTCGATGCGTTTACGTTGTTGAATTCGAAAGCGCAACGCTTCAAGGTCTTTAAGACGCTTGAAGGATGCTTTTTCCTATATCCAATTTCATTGATGTTCATATCTTAGAGTTCTTTGAACCAACTCTTCATGCGCTCGGTGATCTTCTGCATCACCTGCTCAACGTTGGTTCCCTGAGATGATGATGGCATCATCGTTTGGTTGTTTGTTGTTCCTGAACGAAGAGCGTGCATCACCAGGCCAACACCGGTAGCGTAGATCGGGCTGTTTACTTCTTCCTTCAGTCCTCCTGTAATGCCTAATGGAATTCCCACTTTGGCATCCAGTCCTAAAATTTCGTTAGCGAGCGGACAAATATTCTTGATCAATGAACCGCCACCGGTAATAACCACTCCGGCGCTCATTGAATCGGCATAGCCGCTGCGCTTGATCTCAATACCCACGATCTCGAGAATCTCTTCCATACGGGCCTGAACGATCTTGGCAAGAATGCTTTTTGTAATTTCCTTGGGTGGCCGTCCTGCAATACCGGGAACCGTTATCACTTCATCCTCTTCAATAAGATCGGCATAACTTTCGCCGTGCTTGCGCTTCAGGGTTTCGGCCTGATCATCAAGCACGCTGAGTCCAAGACGGATATCGTCGGTCACCTTTTGCCCTGCTATTGCAACTACAGCCGTATGCCGGATGGTATTATCCTGGAAGATGGCGAGGTCGGTAGTGCCGCCCCCGATATCAACCAAAACCACACCGGCTTCTTTTTCCTCTTCATCCAATACGGAGTAGGAGGAGGCAAGCGGCTCAAGAATAAGGTCTGCCACCTGGTATCCTGCGCGTTCCACACAGCGGTACATATTTTTGGCTGCAGAAACAAGCCCGGTGATAATGTGGACTTCCGCTTCCATGCGCATGCCGCTCATTCCAACCGGATCGCTGATTCCATCCTGTCCGTCCACTACAAATTCTTGTGGAATTACGTGGAGGATCTGTTGGTCGGTCGGAAGCATGATGCGCTGGCAATCTTCAAGCAGGCGCTCCACATCTTTAGCTGTAATTTCGTTGTCTTTGTTGTTGATGGTGATCACGCCTTTGCTTCGCATACTGCGAATATGGTCGCCGGCAATACCTACATTCACCGAGTTAACCTGGATGCCGGAAGCCAGTTCTGCCTGGGCAATGGCATCTTTAATGGCATTAACGGTTTTGTCAATGTTTACCACCACTCCACGGTTCAGGCCGTCGCTGTGAGCTTTGCCCACCCCGAGAATGTGAATACGTTCCTGTTCATCGATTGAGGCTACGATTGCGCAAATTTTAGTGGTCCCTATATCCAGGCCAACCATTATGTTTTCATGTTCTTCCATGACGATCCGCTGTGTTTTTGTTGATTGCAAATGTTCTTTCTAATCTATTGTCTGATTTTTTACCCGTAAGGGTGTATGGCAATACGTCCTTACGGTTTTCCAGATCCGAGTAAAATTCTGTGATTGAATCCCGTTTCTGGAATTTTTTTGGTGATGAATTCAAAATAGTATCCACATATTTTTCAGCACCATTTTGTTCCCCGCACATGGGACGGTCTGAATGGTCAGATGATTCTGTACATTCAGAATCATTACCAACGGCACCGGGCATTCCTGTAAACGATATGTCACTGAAATCAAATTTCACGGGTAACCACCTGATTTGTAAACCGGAGATCAACTTGTTGCACCGATTGAATTCCTTTGGTTTTAACAACCTGAGCATAGAATGCTTTCCAGTTTTCCAGTTTATGTTCAAAGTTGTTGCGGCCAAATAGCAGCTTCACCCCATTTTCATGACTGAGTGCCACCACGCCGTCGGTTTCATCGAAGACAACTTCACTAATGGTTGTCCATCCAAAGCCGTCTATCTTCGCTTTCATCAAAAAATCTCTAACCTGTAAAAAAGACTCACTCCTGAGGGTATCATCAGTTGAAGTACTATATCCGTACAAAAGAGGGACGTTCTGGGTTTTTCCGTCTAATATGGGAAGCCGCACCCCTTCAGCATCCACATACATTCTTCCGGAGCCATTCATCAATAGCGCAATAGGTTCCCGCTCCGATACATTTAGCCGAAGACTTCCATTGGGTTCGATATAAGGAACTACAGCTCTCACATAATTTAGTTTTTCAATGCGCTGTATAACTTCATTGAGATCAAGACTATCCGGTTTTATTCCCAAAGGAACATCTGCTGCATTCCTGATGTCTTCGTATTCAGTAAACTCAAGATCATTTACCTTTACATCCTGAATCGTAACATTCCGGTTCCAATACATGGCCGCAAGTACAGCAATGCCGGTGACCATCAAGATGGCAGTCATCCATGGTAAAAGGCTTTTATTTGATTCTTTTTTGCTCAACTATTCGGCTTTTGGTTTAAATTTTCCTGATTTCAATGCTTCAATAAAGTCTTCCCCAAAACGGTAGATATCTCCGGCGCCCATCGTTATAATGATGTCACCTTTGCGTGTAATTTCTTTCAGTGTTTTAGTGATCTTCTCTTTGTCTTCCACATACACCACATTTTTGTGTCCATACTGTACAGCGGTATTTGCTATCAATTTTCCGGTCACTCCTTCAATAGGTTTTTCGCGGGATGGATATACATCGGTACAGATCATTATTTCAGCATCAAAGAAAGAGAGTCCGAATTCCTTATACAGATCCTGAGTTCTGGAGTACAAATGCGGCTGGAATACGGCTACTACTCTGCGATCGGGCCAGCCTTTTCGGGCGGCCTGGAGTGTAGCCTGCACCTCTGTTGGGTGATGTGCATAGTCATCAATCACCATACAGCCGTTGTCATATTTAAGCTGGAAGCGACGGAATACACCTTCGAAATGCTCCAATCCCTGTTTAATCAGTTTGAAATCAATACCAAGTTCAATCCCTGTTGCGATGGCGGCCAACGCATTTTTCACATTATGGTCGCCGGGTGCTTTCAGGGTGATTACCCCAAGTTTTTCGCCTTCATAGATAACAGAGAAGGTACTTGTGAAAGCATCAGCTCTTACATCGGCAGCACGGAGCTGGGCCTGGGGAGTCAAACCGTAGGTGATCACTCTTTTCTCTAAATCCGGCAGAATGCTTCTGACATTTGGATCATCCAGACAAACGATTACCGCTCCGTAAAAGGGCACCTTGTTGGCGTAATCAATAAAGGCTTGCTTCACATCATCCAGGCCATCATAAATGTCGAGATGTTCAGCTTCAATATTCGTGATGATGGCAATGGAAGGAGAGAGGCGGAGGAAGGTCCGGTCAAATTCATCGGCCTCCACTACTATCAGGTCTCCCTTTCCGACCACGGCATTGGTCTTGTCAAAACTGTGAACTTTACCGCCTACTATGATGGTAGGGTCATAATTTCCGTCTTGGGTCACATGTCCAACCATAGTAGTGGTCGTTGTTTTACCATGCGTGCCGGCTACGCCGATTCCGAATTTCATCTTCATCAATTCAGCAAGCATTTCCGCCCGTTTGATAGTAGGAATGCGGTTTTCGATGGCAGCTTTGGTCTCTACATTTTCGTGGGCTTTTACTGCGCTGGTGTACACCACTACATCGGCGCCTTCAATATATTTTGGATCATGGCCCTTGTGTACGGCAGCACCCAGTTCCTGTAAACGGCGCGTAGTTTCGGTTTCAGCACCGTCGGAGCCGGTCACTTTATATCCGCGCTGTAATAAGATCTCAGCCATCCCGCTCATGCCAATTCCACCAATACCCACCATGTGAATATGCTTGGTTTTACCAAAAACGGGTTGTGTCTCGATGCGTTTTTTCACTTCGTCTTATAACTTCGATTTTGCGATTTCTAAAATTTCCTTGGCAATCAGTTTAGCGGCTTCGGGTTTTGCTAAATTTAGTGCAGCCTGATTCATACGCTGCAGGTTTTCCTGATCGTATATCAATTGCTCTACCAATTTGGTCATGGTCTCTTTCATAGCATTATCCTCCAGCAATCTCGATGCACCTGCATCAGCCATTGCTTTAGCGTTTTGTGTCTGGTGATCTCCTGCAACGTTGGGAGAAGGGACCAGCACACTTGGTTTTCCCGTTAGCATTAATTCGGAACATGAACTTGCACCGGCTCTGCTGATTACCAGATCTGCAGCTGCGTATGCTTCCGCCATATTATCGAGGAAGGGTGTGAGCCGCAGGTTTTCTAAGTTTTTTTCGTTGATCTCGGTTGAAAGCTCATCATAATATCGCGCACCACACTGCCAGATGATCTGTAGCCCGGCTTTATCATGAAGCTCTTCAATATTGGTTTGCATGGCTTCATTAATGGTCTTTGCCCCGCCGCTTCCACCCATCACCAGCAATACCGGTTTGTCATCACTAAACCCAAATGATTCAAGTGCTTTTCCTTTATCTGCCCCGGTTAGGGTTGCGCGGGTTGGATTTCCGGTTACCTCTGTTTTTTCTTGGGGTAGATAACGATCAGCCTCTTTGAAAGCCGTAAATATCTTGACAGCAAACTTCGCCAGCAGCCGGTTCGTTACACCGGGAAAACTGTTCTGTTCTTGAATAACTACAGGAATTCCTTTTTTACCGGCAATCCATCCAACAGGTCCGGCTACATATCCGCCACAAGAAACCACTACATGTGGTTTGTATCCCGCCAGAATTCTCATGCTTTGAACGAGGCTGGTCACCAACTTCACCGGAAATAGTACATTCTTTAAGGTGAACCGTCGATGAAAACCGCTGATCCAAACATTGCGGATATCGTATCCTGCTTTCGGAACGGCTTGCCACTCCATATGATCTTTGGTCCCGACAAATAAAATATTAGTGGCTGAATTTTCAGCTTTCAAGGCATCCGCAATAGCGATGGCGGGATAGACATGTCCGCCAGTGCCGCCGGCTGCAAGTAAAATTCTTGGATTATCCATAGAACAAGGTCCTCCGGTCCCGGTTATGTTTCGAGATATTGAGGAGGATGCCGATCATCAATCCGGCAAAAAGCATACTAGTTCCGCCGTAGCTTACAAAAGGCATGGGGAGTCCCGTTACCGGAAGGATGCCGCTGGCAACTCCGGCATTTACAAATCCATATAAAACGATGGTAAGAGTACAGGCCACCGCCAACAAAGAACCCAAATAATCTTCGGCATTACGCGCTACAAATACTATTCCGCGTATCAGGATCAGGGTAAAAATGAAAATGAGAGCCATGGCTCCGATCAGCCCGTATTCTTCGGCAATGATCGCAAAAATGAAATCGTTATATGGGGCAGGGAGGAAGTCCCGTTGTGAGCTTTTACCGATGCCCACACCCAATAATTCTCCTTTGGCAATGGCAATGTGTGCCTGTTGCGCCTGATATCCGCTGCCTTGTAAGATCTGTTCGCTGGGAATGTCTTTGATCTGACTTACATATTGTTCTATCCGATCCTGACGATTGGCAGATTGCCCAAGCAACAATGCTCCACCGAGAATTCCAATGGCAACCAGGGAGCCAAGCTGTATTACACTTACTCTTCCTACAAACATGAGCACCAGGCAGACAACAAGCAAAATACCGGCACTGCTAAAGTCTTCAATGCCGATCAAACCACAGGTTAAAATAACCCAGAACATAATGGGGAGGAAGGTTTTCTTAAAGTCTTTGATGTACTCCTGTTTCTCACTCAGCAATACCGAAATATGGACTATTAGTGCAACCGTAGCTACCATGGATGGTTGGAATGAGAACCCGGCTACATTTAACCAGCGTTTTGCGCCAAACTGTTCCGTTCCGAAAGCTAATACTGCAACCAGTAAAATCAGACTTAAAACCATTCCAACCCGACTGAATTTCGCTATGGTGTGGTAGTTTATTTTAGAGATGATCAGCATCACAAAGAAGGCAATACCCAGTTTTATCAAGTGCCCAACAATGAGCTGTCCGGCCGTGGTAGATCTTGTTTCTGCGAAGAAGGCAATTGACGAATACACCGCCAGCATCCCGAAGGTCATCAGGATAACCACCGACATCAAGAGGAACCGATCGCTGCCTTGCCTGCGCGTATCGATATCCTCAGCAGAAGTGCCGATGATGCTGGAAATATTGCTATGTGGACTGGTGTATATCATATTTTTTTAAGTGACAAAGTGGTATCATTAAAGATCCACTTTGTAACTCTGTCACTATGTAACTTTGCTACTGTTCATAGTTTATTGACTTCTTCTTTGAAAATTTTGCCACGGTGTTCGTAGCTGTCGAACATATCAAAAGAGGCGCAAGCAGGACTTAAAAGCACCACCTCACCTTTTTTAGCCACTTTCTGAGCGGCACGAACGGCTCCACCCATGGTTTCAACTCTCACAAAATTGGGAGCTGTTTTTCCAAGTTGTTCTTCGATCCGATCCCTGGATTCCCCTATCGCAATGATGGTATGAACCTTTTCACGGATCTGAGCTTTAAGCTCGCTGTAATCATTTCCTTTATCACGGCCACCCAAGATCAAAGTCAAAGGCACATGAAAACTGTCGAGAGCAAACCAGACTGCATTCACGTTAGTCGCCTTACTGTCGTTAATGTATTTCACACCATTTACTTCGCGAGCCAGTTCCAGGCGGTGTTCAACCCCGGTAAAGGATTTCAGGCTTTCCCGGATGGTTTCATTTTTGATCTCAGCCGCTCGGGCTGCCAATGCGGTGGCCAGTCCGTTACTTAAATTGTGCCGGCCCCGGAGTCCTATTTCTTCTATTGGCATAAGGGATTCTTCCTTGTTGTTGAATTTGAAGATGATATGTTCATTGCGAACAAAGGCTCCTTCGGGCACTTCATTCTCATTTGAGAAAGCCCATAATTGCGGAGCATTTTGTTTTTGCTTTAGCGTTTCAACATGTTTTTGAATGATCGGGTCGTCGTAGTTAAAGATGAACCGATCTTCCTCTGTCTGATTTTCTGTGATCCTGAATTTAGCCGCTGCATAAGCCTCAAGGCTGTTTTGATAGCGATTTAGATGATCCGGCGTAATGTTTAAGATCATACTCACTGCCGGTTTAAAATCTTTGATATGGTCGAGCTGAAAGCTGCTTACTTCTAAGAGGAAATCACCTTTGTTTTTTGCAATTTCATCAGAAAAAGCCACTCCGATATTTCCTGCTAAGGCATGATCGCGTTTGGCTGTCTCCCACACGTGATGAAGCCAGTTGGCTACGGTGGTCTTTCCGTTACTTCCGGTCACCGTAACAATCTTTTGATCAGTGAACCAGCTTGCCACCTCAATTTCTGAGAACACTTCTTTGCCTTCACTCAGGTAGTGCTGAACAATTGGGGCTTCAGTTGGTACACCGGGACTTAATACCACAAATTCAGCGGACTTTGCTTTATCTGTGTGGCCGCCTTCCTCAAAAGGAATGCCGGCAGTGTTTAATTTCTGTTTTGCTTCACCGGAGATACTGCCATTGTCAGACACAAAAACATCCGCTCCTTTTTTTGCAAGGAGAAGGGCAGCGGCAACTCCGCTTCGGGCAGCACCGATCACGACGATATGTATGTTCTTAACTTCTCTCATCGGATTTTGAGCGTTAACAGGCTTAGAATTCCCAATAAAATGGTGATGATCCAAAAACGAACTACGATCTTCTGTTCGGGCCAGCCTTTCTTTTCAAAGTGATGGTGGATGGGAGTCATCAAAAAGACGCGTTTTCCTTCCCCATACTTATATTTTGTGTACTTGAAATAGGTGGTTTGGATGATCACTGAAAGTGTTTCAAAAAAGAAGATCCCGCATATGACCGGAAGTAGTAATTCCTTGTGGAGCATCAGTCCAAGTGCGCCGAATGCTCCTCCTAATGCTAAAGAGCCGGTATCGCCCATAAAAACGGAAGCCGGATTTGTGTTATACCAGAGAAAACCGATGCAGGCCCCGATCAGTGAAGCGGTAAATATGGTAAGTTCACCGGCTCCGGGCAGATACATGATGTCGAGGAAGCCTGAAAAATCAACCCGGCCGGATACATATGCAAAGATGGCAAATACAATTCCGGAAATAGCGGAAGTGCCGGCAGCAAGGCCATCAAGCCCATCTGTCAAATTGGTTGCGTTACTGACGGCGGTAACTACAAAAACAGCGACCCCTAAATAGATCACCCATCCGATAGTATCTCCGAAATAGGCATAATCAAGGTTTACATTTTTCAGGAAGGGGACGGTTGTAAGGGAATTAAAGGATTCAAATTCAGGATGAGAATAGAGCACAGCTCCAACAATCAGTCCAACACTTACCTGTCCGGCGACCTTGAACCAACCTGCCAGTCCGCTTTTATCTTTTTTAACCACTTTGATGTAATCATCGATAAAGCCCACAATTCCAAGAGCCAGTACCACAAACACGATTAGCCAGCTGTAGATGCTGTCAAGGGGGGCCCATAAAAGAGTCGGTATAATGATTGCGAGTATGATGATCACCCCTCCCATGGTTGGGGTTTCTCCCTTGGCAAGGTGATTATCCAGCCCGATATCGTCTCTGATAACTTCTTTTAGCTGAAGTTTGCTAAGCCACTGGATCATTTTTCGTCCAATGAATAAACTGATGAGCAGAGAGGTAACGGCGGCCAATGCCGTACGGGTGGATATAAATGCCACAGCTCCGGTTCCGGGAACATCATAAACAGAGTCAAGCCAGGTAAACAGTTCGTGCAGCATCAGTTACCTCCGGCTTTTTGAGTGAGAAATTCCAGGGCAACTTCACGGTCATCAAAATGATGACGCTTCCCATTTACTTCCTGATAATTTTCATGGCCTTTACCGGCGATCAGGATAATTTCATTTTCAGAGGCTTCAGTTATGGCTCTTTCAATCGCTTCTTTTCGGTTTGTGATGCTTTTAACAGAATCCAGATTCTCAAATCCATCCAAAATGTCAGTGATGATAAGATCCGGATTTTCAGTACGTGGATTATCACTTGTTACAATAATTTTGTCGGCAAACTCTTCAGATACTTTGGCCATTTCAGGGCGTTTGGAAGTATCACGATCACCACCTGCTCCAAAAACAACGGTCAGTTTCTGTGAAGCATCTTTTACTGCCGAAAGGGTGGAAAGCACATTTTGAAGGGCATCCGGCGTGTGGGCATAATCTACGATCACCAAAGGAAGATCATCACCTTCAACTGTTACCGGTTCCATTCGTCCTGCAGCACCTTTAGCATTCTGAAGCGCTTCTATGATCTCTTTAGGCTCTAAACCGAGTGCTTTGCAGATCAAATAGGTCAACCCGATATTATAGGCATTGAATTTACCTACAAGCGGACTTTCGATCTTTTCGCCATCCACGATCACAGAAATTCCCTGAGCTGAATTCTCAAGAATGTATGCCGTGTCATTATTAAAACTCAGGTGTAACTGTTGGGCCTTACAATCTTCGATCATTTGCTGCCCATACTGATCATCCATGTTAACCACAGCTACAGAGCTTTCGGGTAGGTTATCGAAAAGCATTTTCTTGGCTTTAGCGTATTCCTCCAGTGTTTCATGATAGTCCAGATGATCGTGACTTAAATTGGTAAAAGCGGCAACAGTAAAATCAAAGCCAGCGGTACGGTGCTGATGTAAAGCATGAGAGGAGACCTCCATAACCAGAAATTCCGAACCTGCATCTACCATGGTCTTCATATCTTTAGCAAGCTCAATGGGATCGGAAGTGGTGAGCTTGCTGTCAAACTCTTCATTTAAAATTCGTTTACTTACAGTGCCAAGTAAGGAGGCTTTTCTTCCGCAGGCACTTAACACCTGATACACAAGTGTAGCCGTTGTCGTTTTTCCATTTGTACCGGTAATGCCGATCACTTTCAATTGGTCACCCGGGTTGCCTTCAAAAGCCTGCGCTATAGATCCGGCCAGTTTTTGGGTGTTTTCCACTTCGATCACACACACATCTTCATCGGTGTAATATGATTCTTCACAAATGATCACCCTTGCACCGCGATTAATGGCATCTTCCAAAAACATGTGGCCATCTACCTGAGTGCCCCTGATGGCGATAAAAACAGAACCATCCTGTGCCTCCCGGGAATCGATGGCAAACGTAGTAAGCTTAGCGTCAATATTCTTGTTAGTGACGTGAAGCGGATTGCAAATTTCTATGAGTTTATGGAGTGTCAATTATCGATCGCTAACTTGAGTTAAAATTTCCAAAGATTTTGCCTTACCTCTGAGAGTTACCGTGTATCCTTCCCGTAATAATTCACCGGCTTTGGGATATTGAGCAAATACAGTTCCAGATCCGATGATCTCAGAATTCAATTCCAGTTTGGACACAAGTGCCATAGCACTTCTCATATTCATGCCTCTCAATTCGGGGATCTCAGCATACCCTTCTTTCACACTTGCACTGTCAGCTTCTGCGTAAGTTTCCGAAAGAGTAAGAGAAATTTTCTGCCCTTTGTTCAACGGACTTCCCGCCTCCGGAGTTTGTGCAGTCACATATCCTGTTTTCCCTGAAAAATCGTGGGGTACATCTAAATTTGATAGAAGAAGTTTGGCCTGATCTTTGGAAAGCCCTGTAACAAAAGGTGCCTTTACAAACTGAGGAGCTGGAAATTCATCATCAGACTTAATACTCCGTTGAATGTCATCATCCAGCCCGGCAATACGCATAGCAATATTCTTGAAGATCGGTCCGGCAGTAAAGCCTCCATATCCACTGGTTTTAGGTTCGTCAAGTAGAATAAAGACTACATATTGAGGGTCTTCTACCGGGAAGAATCCCACAAAAGAGCCGCGATAATTATTAGTGTAACGTCCATTTACGACTTTTTTTGCTGTTCCTGTTTTCCCGGCTATTCTCAACCCGTCCACCTGAGAGAGATTTCCGGTACCTGAGTCAGTAACTACACTTTCGAAAACAGGAAGAAGCTTTTTTAAGGTAGATTTTTTGGCAATTCGCCGGATCTCAACCGGTTTATGCTGTTTAACTATGGATCCGTTTTTGTCTTCAATTCGCTCTACTAAATACGGTCGCATCATCATCCCATTATTGGCAAAAGCGGCATAGGCCTGAGCAATTTGGAGGGGAGTGGTCTGAATCTCATACCCGTGAGACATCCACGGAAGGGTAACCAAACTCCATTCATATGGTTTGGAGAGCCAGCCGGGAACTTCGCCGATCAGGTCCACATTGGTTTCTGAGCCAAAACCCATATTTCGAGCATATTGATAAAAAGTCTCTTTTTTCATCCGCATCGCTATTTCGGCGGTAGCTACATTGGATGATTTCTGAATGACTTCCTGAAAGTTCAGATCTCCCAAAGGATCATGATCTCTGAGTATTAAGTTATGGATCACAACTTCTCCGTCTTCCGGGGTCTCAAATACCTCGTCAAACTCAACAACGCCTTGCTCAACAGCGGCAATGGCTGTAACAAGTTTGAAAGTTGAACCGGGCTCTATCATATCTGAAATAGCAAAATTCCTGCGGTTCTCTTCATCATCACTGCCCGGGAAATTGGGATCATAGGTCGGATAATTTGCCATTGCTTTAATGGCTCCCGTTTTGGGATCCATGATGATACCGGTTCCATAACGGGCGAGATGCTGCTCAACCCCGGATCGCAATTCGTCTTCTAAAATGGCTTGCAGGTAGGCATCGATTGTAGTGTGGAGCGAATATCCGTTTCGCGGAAGTTTTTTTGGGGCCCCTATGTATTCAAAAATTCGGTTGAACGGATCACGCCGCACTTGGCGGAGTCCGTCTTCTCCTTTCAATTCATCATTATAATGAGCTTCCAGGCCAATCCGGCCATTGGTCTCATGATTTACGAAACCAAGGGTATGTGCGGCTAACGATCCAAAAGTATATTTTCGACGATAGTTCTCTTCAAGGATCACACCTTTAATATTTAATGCGTTGATCTCATCTTTGGCCAATACTGATAGATTTCTCTCAAGCACAATATATCGTGAATGAGGCGGTGCCGACCGAATTTTGCTTTGATATTCTGCAGCACTTCTTCCTGTTAATGAGGATAATTTTTTTGTGAGCTGAGCTACCTGCTCCTGCGGCACTCCGATTGTTCCATTGACCTGCACTTTGGGGTCAAAGGCCAGCTTGTAATCCACCGCATTCGTTACGAGTAGGGTGCCATTTGCATCATAAATATTTCCCCGCTGTGCAGGAATCGGGATCTGATCAATGGCTTGTCTGCTCCATAGTGCACGGAGTTCATCACCTTCAAAATAGTTAATACGGATCAGCTGAAATCCAAGTGCAGCAGGGATAAGCAATATCAACCCTAACACGACAAACATTCGGCTTAATATGGCTGTGCGTTCATCCATCATGCTACTCCTTTATGATGATGACTTTATCTGCGGGGCCGCCATTTATGAAGCCTTGTTCTTCGGCTTTGCGGTATATTTCAGCCGGACCGACCATCCGGTCGTAACGAAGTTTGAGCTCATCGTACTGAGCTCTTGCCCGGTTATATTCCGCCTCCAGTGTTTGAACTTCTTCAAGCAAACGCTGTGTTGAGAATACATGAGTTAGATAAAGCAGGCCGAAAATGCCAATAATGATACTGCCGAGGATCACTTTCCAGGGCTTTATCTTTGGCAGGCCGACTTTAGCTGCTGGCCTTGCGGTGTGTTTTGCTTGTTTTCCTGAAGAGGATTTTTGATCAGGCATAGGTACCTTGCGAAGGTTAGGGCGAATGTCGTGCTTTTTAAGTGGGGATTGCACCATCATGATTCGCCTCCTTCAACTTTTTCGGCGACCCGAAGTTTAGCGCTTCGGGAGGCCGGGTTTACGGAAACCTCTTCTTTTGTGGGGGTAATAACCTGTTTGTTCACAGGCTTGATGGGGGATATCGGGTTACCGTAAAAGTCTTTTTCTATTTTTCCTTTGAAGTTGCCGGCTTTAAAGAATCGTTTTGCGATCCGGTCTTCAAGGGAGTGATAGGAGATCGCTACTATACGTCCGCCGGGTTTCAAAACCTCCAGCGAATGCTCCATTACATTTTCAAGCATCTCCAGTTCACGATTTACTTCAATGCGGATGCCCTGGAAAACACGAGCGAGCGATTTAACTTCAAAACGTTTATTTACCACCGAAGAAACCACATCTCTGAGTTCGCCGGTAGTTTCAATAGGCCGGGCCTCAATAATAGCGTGTGCAATTTTTCGGCTCTGCTTCTCTTCTCCATAATGGAAGATAATGTCGCGCAGCTTTTCATAGTCATATTCATTCACCACCTGATAAGCGGATACGCCGGATAGATTTCCCATGCGCATATCAAGCGGACCGTCTTCCTGAAAACTAAATCCGCGTTCCGGTTCTTTTATCTGATGAGTTGAAACTCCAAGATCTAAAAGGATTCCGGCTATCTGACCGTGGGTTTGGGGAGGTAGAAGGGTGGTCAGATAGCCAAAATTACCTTTTATGGGGATAAAACGGGGGTCATTGCCAATATTTGCTGATGCAGCTTCAAGCGCTTCATCATCCTGGTCAATGCCATATAGCCGTCCGTTTTCACCAAGGTGTGTTAAAATTTCTTTGGAATGTCCGCCACCGCCAAGGGTACCGTCCACATAAATTCCCTCTTTATCTGTGATGAGAGCTTCAACAGATTCCTGCAGTAAAACCGGGATATGTTCTATATATGAGGTCATATCAATCAGCATCGGTTTCCGGTTCATTGCCCATCACTTGTTCAAAGATCTCTTCGAAGGCACCGTCATCAAGAGCGGCATCTGCTTCTTCAAGTTTAGCAGGATCCCATACCTCTATATATTCTCCCATTCCCAGAAAAACGGCTTTACCGTTAATATCTGCATATTCGGTGAGGTCGGAAGGGAGCGCAATTCTATTTTGCTTATCGAGGGACATATCTTCTGCATAACGCAGGAAGTTTCTTTTGGCCAGGCGGCCTTTTTTGGTGAAGTTGTTGATCCGGGAAAGCTTGGCTTCTACATTTTGCCACTCGTCTTCGGGATATAAATAAAGACAGGGTTCTTGTCCGCGCACTACGGTGAAGCGTTCTTGCGCATCGGGACTCAAAGATTTGCGCAACTTCGCAGGAAAAGCAACACGCCCTTTGGCATCTATACTATGCTCGTATTGTCCTTTAAAACTTGGCACGATATCCCTGCGGTGAATTTAGATTGCAATTTTTGAAGAAAAGAGAGAAGTCCCCACTATCTCCCACTTCACCCCACAATGTACCCCAAAGCACCACTATGTGTCAAGAGTTCACCCAAAGAAAGTTAAAGAAGTGATTAAACGTTGTATTTAACTGTATGAGTTAGATTTTAGTAAATCGAACATATCTTGTATATATGAGGTTAAAAGACGAATATACGTGATAAGCAGCTGTTCCAGTGCGGGAAAAAGACACCAAAATTATGGTGTGGGAGAGAGTGGCAGGGTTCGTGGGAGATCTGCCCAAAGTGACTTTAGGCTTTCAAAAAATTATTCTTCCAGTAAATTGTATTTTTTCATAATACTTAAAACCTTATAGATGGGAAGTGCCTGTTGGGTATGTCCGCGATCGCCGGTTACGGTAGTGGCCATGAACAGTGAATTCAGGAGGGCTTCTTCCGTGGCTTCAACTGCCGCCAGAAAAAGCGGGGTAGTGTCCGAATTATTCAGCTCCTTATAATTCTGGGTTGAACCGGATGATTGTGTATTTATCCGAACATCTTCACTTGTTGAAAAAGCGATTACATAATCACCGCTACCATTCGAGGCAAGTCCGCCTACCCGGGAAATTCCAAGAAGTGCTCGTTTTGCCAGTCGTTCTAAATTGCGGGAAAGGAGAGGAGCGTTGGTTGCCACAATGATCATGACCGATCCATCCACATCATAAGGAACATCACTCGCCATATAGTGATTGTTGAGATCTTCTCCGACCGGAGCCCCATCGATGGTGAGGACTCCTCCAAAATTGGATTGTACTAAGATCCCAACAGTATATCCTCCGAATTTCTCAGGAAGCGTTCGGGATGAAGTTCCGATCCCGCCTTTAAATCCCAGGGCCGAAGTCCCGGTTCCGGCGCCAACGCTTCCTTCTTCAACCGAGCCGTCTTTAGCATTTTCGATGGCATTAAATACATGCTCCATGGTTACGTGTCGCCCGCGGATGTCATTCAGCCAGCCGTCATTAGTTTCCCCAACTACCGGATTGACGGAGCGCACATTTTCATTTCCGGGCTGACGTAGCACATAATCCGTAATTCCATTGGCAACCGTATGAATACTTAAGGTGTTGGTCCGCCCGATTGGTGTCTCCAGTTCTCCCAATTCCTGAACCTGAGTAAATCCAAGAGCTTTTCCAAAACCATTGCCCACATAAACGGCTGCCGGAACACGGGATTTGAACAGATCATCTCCGTGAGGAAAGATCATCGTTACTCCTGTGCGGACACTATCTCCTTCTATAATCGTACGGTGGCCAACTTTTACACCTTCCACATCCGTAATTGCATTCAGGGGTCCCGGCGTTAAAATACCCGGTTTGATTCCAAGATCACGGACCCGTTGTCTTTCCTGTGCATTAGCAGTTTGAAGGAATAGAATGAATATTAGTAAAAGGCAAAGCTTCATGATATTGCGCATCGATCAAATTCTGTTATTTTGAAGAAAGGTCGTTTCAAATAAAGAGATATGCAAAATCGGAAAATCGAAATTTTGAATTTTTCATTTTAAATTTCTTTTAAACCAACCTGCCAATATCAATAATATCTCCCAAAATTCCGGCAGCGGTTACGTCTTTTCCGGCTCCCGGACCTTGAATTACGATTGGTGAATCCGCGTACCGTTTGGTGTAGATCTGCAAAAGGTTGTCCGTCCCTTTAAGATTTGCCAGTGGGGAATCGGCTTTTACCTCTTTCACTCCAACTGTAATTCCATCCGGCGTGAATTCTCCAACATAGCGCAGTTTCCGGTTGTTGACCATAGCCTGAGCATTCCGGTTTTTCCAATGGGCATCATACTCCGGTATTTTTTGCAGGAACTCTTCAGTAGAGAGTGAGATCAAATTTTCCGGAACCAAGGTATCCACCCGGATCTGACCTCGCTCAAAATCATACCCACAGGTTCTGGCCAGAATCAGGAATTTGCGGGCTACGTCTTCTCCGGAAAGGTCATCGCGTGGGTCGGGTTCGGAATATCCTTCCTCCTTAGCCTTTCGAACAGCCTCACTGAATGAAACCCCATTCTGCAACTGAGTGAATAAAAAGGTCATGGTTCCCGAAGCCACTCCCGATATTTTAGTGATCTCATCCCCGCTATTCAATAACGTTCTTATAGTGCTTATCACCGGCAATCCGGCTCCTACTGTAGTTTCAAATCGGTACTGAGCTAAGGAGGCATTATTAGCTTCCGTAAGGCGGTCGAAATATTCCTGCTCAAAAGTATTGGCACGCTTGCTTGGCGTTGTAACATGAATGCCATTCTCAAGGAGTTTACCATAAATTCGGGCAATGGTTTCGCTGCCGGTAGCATCCACGAAGATCAGGTTTTCAGGTGCAATCTGAATAAGCTTGGGAGGAATCTTTGTCCAGTCTGTTTTTTCACCGGTTTTAAGTGATCTGGCATGTTCAAGCTGCTTCTTGGTCGGATGCCAGCCGATATAGCTGCTGTTGCAAAAGCCAATGACCTCAAGTTCAAAACGCGGATGGGTCAGGGCTGTGATCTGCTCCAGCAACGTTCCGCCCACAGCGCCAACTCCGGCAATAAAAAGAGAGAGCTTTTTCTTCTCAGAATCAGTTTCAGGGATGGATTTCTTCAGTGCGAGTGTCATAATTATTTCTTGATAAATGAGTGATAAAAAGTGTTCAGTTGTTCGTTGAGCTGTTCAAACTCTATGAGAAAGGCATCATGGCCGTAAGGAGATTTTAATTCCGCAAGTTGTGCATGAGGTAAAAGTGCTGCTAATTCCCGCTGTTCTTCGATGGGGTACAGGCGGTCGCTTTCAAAGCCGACCACCAATACCGGTTTGCTAAGATCTCCGAGCACCTCCTCAAAACTCCCCCGGCCTCGTGAAACATCATGTGAATCCATGGCTTTGGAAAGAATAATGTAGGTGTTGGCGTCAAATCGTTCGGTTAGTTTTTGTCCCTGATAGTTCAGGTAAGACTCAACCTGATAGATCTTTTTTTCAGGATGAATTTGACGACCAAACTTTTGGTCATAATTTCTGGGGGTTCGGTACGTGATCATGGCCATGGCTCTCGCAGCGGCAAGTCCTTTTGCAGGAGGTAGTTCCAGATCATAAAATCCTTCTTTCCAATTTTCATCTGCGTAAATGGCTAAACGTTGCGCCTGACTGATTCCGATAGCCCAGGGAGCATGCGCTTTTCCCACCACAAAAAGAGCAGTCGATTTGATCCGCTCATCCATGATGGCGAATTCAAGGGCGGTCATTCCTCCCATGGATCCTCCGAGTGCCAGTTCAATGCCCCTGATATCCCATTGGTCCAGCAAAAGTTGCTGGAAGGTGACGATATCACGGATGGTAATCTCCGGAAAATCAGCTTGCCACGCTTTTCCTGTTTTGGGGTTGATGGAGATCGGCCCCGTAGAACCATAACAACTTCCCGGCACATTGATGCATAGAATGAATTGCTTCTTAGGATCAAGAATGCCCCCTTCATCGAACAAACCGCTGAACCATTCATCGGCTGCAGCATGTCCCGTAAGCGCATGACATATCAGGATCACATTATCTCGTTCTGCATTGAGTGTCCCCCAGCTTTTCCATGCGATATCAACCGAAGGGAATGTGTAGCCGGATTCTGTGGTCCAGCTTTTATTCAACGTTGTGATTGTTATTCCTTTGTTCATATCTGTTCAGTTTGATAAAAAGCGGGCGTGGATTTCCACCACGCCCACAATGGAGTACTACGTTCGAATTATGCTGTTACTTTAATTTTTGCGAATGCTTTTTCGAAATCCTCTATGATATCATCGATGTGTTCGATCCCAACGGAAACCCGGATCAGATCACCTTTCACGCCACTTGCTTTTTGCTCCGTTTCATTGAGCTGCTGATGTGTGGTGGATGCAGGGTGAATGACCAGCGTTTTGGCATCTCCCACATTGGCCAAGTGACTCGATAGCTCTACATTTTCGATAAATTCACGGGCGGCATCGTACCCACCTTTTACACCAAAGGTGAATACGGAACCGAAGTGACCCTCTTTGAGATATTTTTTGGCTCGCTCGTGGTAATCATGCTCAGGCAAGCCGGTGAAATTGATCCACTCGATGGCCTCATGATCTTTTAGCCAGTCAGCTAATTTGAGAGCATTTTCATTGTGGCGTTCCACCCGCAGAGAAAGTGTTTCTAATCCCTGAAGCAGCAGGAAGCTGTTGAATGGAGATTGTGAAGGACCGAAATCACGCAGCCCTTCAACCCGTGCACGAATGGCAAACGCGATGTTTCCAAATGGACCATCTTCCCCAAATACTTCCCAAAAATTGAGCCCGTGGTAGGAAGGAGAGGGTTCACTGAATCCCGGGTATTTTCCATTACCCCAGTTGAAGTTTCCGCCATCTACGATCACCCCGCCAATGGAAGTTCCGTGTCCGCCAATCCATTTCGTGGCAGAGGCTGTAACTACATTGGCTCCATGTTTGAGAGGTTGAACCAACGCTCCGCCGGCACCAAAAGTATTATCTACCACCAAGGCAATACCATGCTTTTTACCAAGCTTGGCCAGTCCTTCGAAATCAGCAATATTACCACGTGGGTTTCCAATGGATTCCACATAAATGGCTTTGGTATTTTCGTCGATAAGTTTTTCGAAGGCTTCCACCGTGTCCTCTTCCGCAAAATTTACATTAATGCCTAAACGGGGCAGGGAAACTTTGAATTGATTGTAGGTACCCCCATAAAGATTTTGGGTAGAAACGATGTTATCTCCGGCTTGCGCAAGATTGGTGATGGCCAAAAACTGTGCGGCTTGTCCGGATGCAGTAGCAAGTGCTGCAGTTCCACCTTCAAGAGCAGCCAGTCGCTTTTCAAAAACATCGTTGGTTGGATTCATGATCCGTGTATAGATGTTTCCAAATTCCCGAAGCGCAAACAAGTTGGCGGCGTGTTCGGTATTGTCAAAGTTGTAAGAGGTGGTTTGGTAGATGGGAACCGCTCGTGATCCGGTTGCGGAGTCGGGTTCCTGTCCTGCATGTAGTTGCAGGGTTTCAAATTTGAAGTCTCGGTTTTCTTTTTCGTTGCTCATGATAATTGGTTTTTTATAAGTAATTGTTATTTGTTTTGAATCTTCAAAACTGATGATTCTCCTCTGCGAAACTTCATTTGAACAAACAAAAAAAGCCTCTTTCAGAGATGAATCCGAAAGAGGCTTTTCTTACAAAAACCGGGTCTTATCGAACTCATCTTTTCCATTACATAGATTTTATGTAATGAACAGGATGTGGCACCTTTTCTCCCGCACATAAGTATTTATGTGCGGGAAACGGTTGCCAAGGCTTCACAGGACCTGATCCCTCCACCTTTCGTAATGAGAATGCAACAGTATGTTTAAAGAACGTTAGAAATTAAAGACAAAATAAAAGCCCTTCTGTGTTATAGTCAAAAGGGCTTTGTCTAAAATCGTGTTTTTATACCATAGCCCTTATGTCTGTGCCTTGCACATACACATACAACACATGGTTGCAAGAGGGTTGGTAATATTTTGTCGGAATAATTTCATGGCTTAAAAACTACGGGGAGATTTTCGATGGTGCAAATTATTTTTTCATCGTATCAGATGACACTGATTTAATTGGGAGTTAGGAGGTTTCCCCAATAGAAAAAATGATACATATTATCAGTGATGATCCGCTCTATCCGCGTCCCATTCGATTATTACTAAGAAAAAGAACACGGATGAGACTGATTAGGCGAATATTCGCGGCACGTTTTATGGTAATGTGAATAAAAAACACAATGGCATCTGCTAAATCAGTGCCATACACGTTTCATATATTTACTTGCCATAACCGAGATTCCGAACCCATCCCTCTTTTTCCCGCCATTTCTCCCGGACTTTCACGTGCAGCTCTAAATACACCTGCTTACCGATGAACTCCTCTATTGACTTCCGGGCTTCAATTCCAAGCTCTTTAATGGCCGAACCGCCCTTGCCGATCAGCATACCTTTTTGTGATTTTTGATTCACAATGATATCGGCGTGAATGCGGTCGATGTCCACATCGGCATTGTAGGAAACCACCTCCACGGTACAGGAGTATGGTATTTCCTGGTGAAATTGGAGGAAGATCTGTTCACGTATCAGCTCCGAAACAAAGAACCGAACCGGGTGTTCGCTAAGGTCTTCTTTGGGGTAAAAGGGAGGTCCGGGCAGCAATCCGGCGCGAATTTCTTCCATTAGTTCAGGTACACCCGTTCCTGCCGTGGCAGAAACATAGTGTACCGAACGGATCTTCATTTTGTTCTGAATTTCAGCCGCCGACCTTTCGGCTTTTTCCTGATCGGCGAAATCCATTTTGTTTACTACCAGGTATACCGGCTTGTTGATGGAGCTGATCAATTTGATAACATCATCTGTCGGGTGTTTATCGGTAGGATCGTGGATGAAAAGGATGAGATCTGCATCTGAGCGGGCACGCTCCACTGTTTTCATCATAGCCTTTTGCAGTTCGTACTTTGGAGAGATAACTCCCGGTGTATCCAGGAAAACGATCTGAGTATCGTCATCCGAAAAGATTCCCACAATTTGATGTCGCGTAGTCTGGGCTTTATGCGTCGTGATAGAGATCTTGGAGCCGAGGATATAATTCATCAGCGTGGACTTCCCTGCATTAGGCTTCCCAATTATGGCAACGTATCCGGATTTATGTGGTTTGGTTTCAGGCATGGATACTATTTACGATTTCGATATTTTAGTGTTACTGAGCGACGGTGTTACAGTGTTAATGTGTTACGGTTTTTAAATCAAATACCGTAACACATTAACACTTACGCACTTTACCACCATTCTAATCCACCAGTTTCTTTAACTCTGTGATCATCATAAGGGCCTCGATCGGGGTCATTCGGTTTGGATCAGTAGCTTCCAATTTATTTAGCACGGTTTCAATCCGGGGATCTACATGAGTCTGGAACATAGTCATTTGTGAAGTCTGCGGTTGCTTTTCAACTTTATCTGAGAGCTTTTTTGAAGCTTCTTTTTTGGATGATGCTTCCTTCTCAATGCTGCCATTCTTGTTGGTGATATCGAGGCTGTGGCTTTCCAGATTTTTGAGAATTTCCTTGGCACGTTCAATTACAACTTGCGGCAATCCCGCCATATCGGCAACCTGAATTCCGTAGCTGTGATCAGCTCCGCCGCGCACCAGTTTTCTGAGAAAAACCACTTTTCCATCATGTTCTTTTACCTGAACGTTGAAATTCCTGGTGCGGTCATACATTTGCTCCAGCTCGTTCAGCTCGTGGTAGTGTGTGGCAAATAGGGTTTTTGCCGCAACAGGAGCATGGTTGTGGAGGTATTCCGCCAGTGACCAGGCAATACTTAATCCATCAAAAGTGGAAGTTCCCCGGCCGACTTCATCCAGGAGAATAAGTGATCGAGGGGTGGCATTGTTGAGAATGTTGGCGGCTTCGTTCATCTCAACTAAAAAAGTACTTTCTCCCGCAGCCAGATTATCGGAAGCTCCAACACGCGTAAAGATCTTATCAACCATTCCAATATTGGCTGATTTTGCGGGAACAAAACTCCCAACTTGTGCAAGTAATACGATCAATCCGGTCTGGCGTAAAATGATACTTTTACCTGCCATATTCGGCCCGGTAATGATCAGGATCTGCTGATGCTCATTATCCAGTTTTATATCGTTGGGAATAAAGGGCTCACCCATTGGAAGTGATTTCTCAACAACGGGATGGCGTCCTTTTTCAATATCAATTTTTTCGTGATCGCCCACTTCAGGCTTGGCGTAATTATTGCGGAAGGCGACTTCGGCAAAACCCTGCAAAACGTCAAGTTCCCCAATAGCCCGGGCAACTTGCTGAACGTCATCGGCAAACTCAGCAACATACAGACGAAGTTCTTCAAACAATTCATACTCCAGCGTTTTGCTGCGTTCCTCGGCCGATAGTACTTTCTCTTCCACTTCCTTTAATTCCGGAGTGATATACCGCTCAGAGTTCACCAAGGTTTGCTTACGTATAAAGCTCTCCGGAACCTTATCTTTATGTGTATTGGTGACTTCAATATAATAGCCAAATACTTTATTGTAGCCGATCTTCAGTGATGAGATATTATGCTTCTTGGCAAGTTCATCCTTGATCTGAGCGATGTATTTCTTCCCATTTTTTGCTACATCCCGAAGCTCATCAAGTTCCTCATTAAAGCCTTCCTTGATCATTCCGCCGTCCCGAACACTGGCCGGCGGATCTTCTTTCAGGGCTCCTCCAATCCGTTCCTGCACTTCGACCAGCAGCTTCAATCTCCCCAAAATATTCTGAAGAAGCGGGTCCTCAATGGAAGAGATCTGGCTTTTGAGTCTTGGGATCTGAGCAAGGGATAATTTAAGCTGAACCACATCCCGGGCATTGGTTCGGCCCATACAAATACGTGAAATAAGGCGCTCCATATCCCCAATTTGCTCCAGTTCTTCCCTAAGAGATTTCCTGATATCGTGGGAATTGAACAATTTGTCAACCGCATCCAGCCGTTGCTGAATCGGTTTGAGCCGTTTAAGCGGACGCATAATCCATCGGCGCAGAAGACGGCCGCCCATAGCCGTGCTGGTATCATCCAAAATGGAAATGAGCGTACCCTCGGTGCCCCCTTCCTGAATGCTTGTTGTCAATTCAAGATTGCGTTTGGTAGCGGCATCCAAGCTCATGAATTCGTTGCTTTCGTAGGCATACAATCGCCTCAGATGACGCAGATATGCTTTCTGAGTGTCTTGCATATAATGCATCAGAGAACCGGCTGCAACATGAGCGATCTTTAGATTTTCAACCCCAAATCCTTTCAGGGAATGGGTTTCAAAATGATCCGTTAGAAGTTTATATCCGTAATCTCCTTCATAGACCCAATCTTCGATGTAGCTGATGTTGTGGTGGGTGAGGTTCCCATCCAGCTTATTTTTCTTTTTTTGCTGAACCAGAATTTCTGAAGGCTGAATGGCAGCAAGCATGCTGTCCAAATTATCTTCACGAATGTGACTCAACGCAAATTCACCGGTTGAAATATCAGAGAATGCAACGCCAATGGTATCTCCGTCCCAGTGAAGGGAAGCGATGTAGTTGTTTCGTTTATGGTCAAGCAGTTTTTCCGACATGGTAACGCCGGGAGTGGTGATCTCAGTTACCTCACGATTCACAATTTTACGCCCGGCTTTTTTGGCTTCTTCCGGATCTTCGGTCTGATCACAAACCGCAACTTTATATCCTTTTTTTACCAGCTTTGGCAGGTAGTTATCGAGAGCATGGTAGGGGAATCCGGCAAGGGGAGTTTGGTCGCCCCCGTTATTTCGTTTGGTAAGTGTAATTCCCAGTTCTTTGCTTATAAGCTGAGCATCATCGGCGAAAGTTTCATAAAAATCCCCGACCCGGAAAAGCAGGATAGTGCCCGGATGTTCGTCTTTGATCTGGAAATACTGCCGCATCAGCGGAGTTTGCTTTTTCTTAGCACTCATGCGCTTAAAATACCTTTTTTATGCTGATAGATTGCTGAAAATTAGGTTCGGAACTTACCAATGAATTCACTGAAAAACTATGTGCGAAATATCTGCTTGTAATTCATCTTACATCCTGCGAATTTTGACTGTTCACTAAACAATAGCAGGTTTTGCAAAAACATAAAGAATTCTGGAAGCGAGTGTTAAAGCTGACAGGCAAAAAAGACATATTCTTTAATGCCTCAGCTATCACCTTCAATTTATTTATTTGTGCTGTTCCCTTTGTTTTGATCCTCATCTCTATTATCGGATATTTGCTGTCTGCTGAGGAAGCGTTTAATGAGATCGTGCGATACGGTCGGGAGTTTTTTCCGAGCTTTACTTATGAAACCCAAAGTGATGATGTTTTTCGAGGTGCGATAACCATTGAGACATTGTTAAACCCATTGATCGGGGCCCGAAGGATCTTTGGTATTATCGGTATTATTGTGCTTCTGTTTTTTACCCAGGGACTTCTTCACAGCCTTAAGCACGTACTTTTTGATACTTTTGATATCAAGGAACGCAAACATCCGGTGATGGATATGATCTATAATTTCTTTGGATTCAGCCTGATTGGTATTGTGTTCCTGGTATTCAGTCTTGCCGTTTCCACGATCTCACTTTTTAATCTGAGTCGAATTAATATACCTTTTACAGAGATCGTATTAGAACTACCATGGATCTATGACTTTCTGAATTTTCTGCTCCCGATAGTTTTAGCCTTTATTGTGCTGTACGTAGTATTTCGGTTTGTAAGTGAACGAAAGATAAAACCAAAAGTAGCACTCATCGCTGCGCTCACGTACACCGCGTTATTTGAATTGGCCAAATACGGGGTAAGCATGTATCTGGAATATGCCTTTTCAACCTACCGCTATTTCTATCAAGGATATACGGTGTTGATCATTTTGGCAGTTTGGACATTTTATACAGCGCTGCTATTTGTGATAAGTGCGGTTATTGCCCGTGCTTATAAAGATATTTTTATGGTAAATAAACCCGCTATTGAAGAAAACCCCTATACTGCAATTTCCTGATGGTAAAATGGTAAAAAAAGTACCGCGATCTTTTTATGAACAAGATAATGTTGTCAGTATAAGTGAGGAGTTGGTTGGAAAAGTACTCTGCACAAATGTTGACGGTGTATTTACAGCAGGTATGATCGTAGAAACGGAAGCCTATAACGGTAGAACTGACCGAGCATGCCATGCCTATCCCTATGTGCGAACCAAGCGTACGGAAACACTCTATTCAAGACCGGGAATAGCTTATGTGTATTTATGCTACGGGATCCATCATCTATTCAACATCGTAACTAATAAGGAAGGATTAGCGGACGCTGTATTGATACGAGCGATACAACCTTTGGAGGGTGAAAACGATATGGCCAAAAGAAGAAGAAAAGAGCACATAAAACCGATCATTTCCAATGGGCCGGGAAAGTTGTCTCAGGCTTTAGGGATTACCACTTCCCATGACAAGACAGACCTGTTGGGAGATACTATTTGGGTTGAAGATCGTGGAATTGAAATTCCTAAAGGTGCAATAAAAGCAAGTAAGCGGATCGGCGTTGAATATGCCGGAAAGGATGCCGAATTACCCTGGCGGTTTACTCTTAAAAACTCTGAATGGGTAAGCAGATAGAAAACTTCGTTTAATAAAAAAGCCCGATGCGTTCGGCATCAGGCTTGGGTCGAAACTTCATTAAAACTTTATCCGTCTTCTTCCGGGCTATTGATCTCTTCAAACCGCTCAGCTACCTCAGGATGAGCCTGGATTGCTTGAGCAATCTGTTGGAATTCCAGAATTGAAAGCCCCTCTTCTTCAATATTGGTCATATATTTTTGTTGAGCTTCCTGATTTATTTTCATTAGTTCGGGCTGAATTTGTTGCAGTGTTTTTTCTTCTTCACTGCTCAATTGAAGCTGATTTGCTAACTGTGGATTTTGTTGTGCCATCATGATCTGCTGGAAGCGCTGATATTCCATTCCCACATCTTCAACAACATTCTTCATTTTACTGTCTGCTTCTTCCTGAATGCCTTGTCCGGCTTGGGTTATATTTGAGATCTTCTCTAAATGTTCATCAGTAACTTCTTCAGGGCTAAGAGGCTCCGGTTGTGGAGGCATTTGTTGCTGTTGAGCAAAAATAGTTGCTGTGCTAAAAATCATACCCAAAAATACTACGAGGGTATTACGCATTAAATTCTTCATAACAGAAATTTTGAATTGAATAATTAATTTTTTGATATAGTTACTTTCCTAAACAGAAGAAAGCGCATTTTGTTCGGTTTTCTAATAAGTTTTACAGGATGTTACAAAAAGAGGTAAGAGAAAGCAGGGGCGGCTCGTCAAGACAGTAACATTGCAAGAATCATTTAACATTAAATGAAATTAATTGATTAAACAATGTGTTTAAAGCTCAACAAAACACGAATCCTAAATTCAAAAAATCAAGATGAAGACGCTAAACAAACTAACAACTGTAATTGCACTAACATTATTCACAGTATCGTCACTGGCACTGGTCAAATTTGCTTCCACAAGCTGGACTATTGATAAAGCACACAGTGCAATCAACTTTGAAGTAACACACTTCTTTACTCCGGTCAACGGACAATTCAATGACTATGAAGCTACTGTAAACTTCGATCCGGAGAATCTGGAAGAAAGTATGATCGATGTCCAGATCATGGTAAACAGCATTGATACCAAAAATGAAAAAAGGGATGGACATTTAAAAACTGATGATTTCTTCAATGCAGAAAAATGGCCATATATTACGTTTAAAAGTACAAGTATTGAGTCTGCCGGCAACAATAAATTTGTAGCAAATGGCACGCTCACTATCAAAGATGTTTCAAGAGAAATATCTTTGCCATTTACGTTGCTCGGAGTGAAAGACAATCCAATGCAAGAAAATACATTGGTTGCAGGTATTACTGCGTCAACAGCTATAGACCGAACAGATTATACAGTAGGTACCGGAGACTGGGCTTCTGATGCTGTTATAGGCGATGAAGTTACTATTGATTTGAATCTTGAGCTTAACGCCAAAAAGTAATTTTAAAAATTCCGGATATTTTAGAAGCATCGTTTCATTTGAGGCGATGCTTTTTTTATTTTAAAGGTTCAAACCAAGCACAATCAGATCAATGAATAAAAAACGCTTTATAGTTTTATCCGGGTTTATCCTAATTGCAGCACTCTCAAGAATAATTCCACATCCATACAATTTTGCCCCTATGGGAGCCATGTCTCTTTTTGGTGCGGCATATTTTGCGGATAAAAAATTCTCATTTTTAGTACCGTTGGCAGCGTTCTTTATTAGCGACCTTTTGGTGAACAATCTGCTTTATGCCAACTTTTATGGTGGCTTTACGCTGTTTACCCCCGGCTTCTATTGGATGTACGGCTCTATTGCACTTATTGTGCTTGCGGGAGTTTTTATCCTTAAAAAAATTAACGTGAAAACAGTAGTTGCGGGAAGTTTAAGTGCCTCCATTATTTTCTTCCTGGTTACAAACTTCGGTTCGTGGATCGGAAATCCTATGTATCCAATGGGCATTGAAGGTTTATTGATGAGTTATACGGCCGGTATCCCATTCTTCCACTACACAGTAATTGGAGATCTTTTTTATTCAGGAGTTATGTTCGGTGCATTTGAGTATGCCAAACAGAAAACTCCTGCTCTTCAAATTGCAAAATAAGTATCCGGAATGATGGTTTTCGATTTTAAAGAGAACCTAATTAAGCATTCATTATGAGAAGCATTATCATAACCGGCGCTACCTCGGGCATTGGGAGGGAGTTGGCCATCCAATATGCTGCAAAGGGGAATAAAGTTGGCTTGACCGGTCGCCGTACGGAACGGCTGGAGGAGCTTAAAGCGGAGATCGGAGAGTTAGCGTACGTCCGAACGCTGGATGTGACGGATCACGAAAGGGCAGAAGTAGTTTATCAGGAGCTTATCGATGAAATGGGCGGGATGGATATTATGGTCTTGAACGCCGGAATTGGAAGAATTCAAATGCTTCCCCCTTGGAGAGCAGAGTCTAAGCTTATAGAAGTAAACTGCCTCGCATTTGCACATGGTTGTCATTTCGCTTTCGATTATTTTAGGGACAAGGGTGGCGGACAGATCGTAGGGATGTCCTCTATGGCCTCATTGCTTTATAACCATCGTGCGGCAGCTTACACCGCGAGCAAACACTTCATTTCTGTTTACATGACAGGCTTTCGGCAAAAGGCAAGAAGGGTAGAAGCTGATATTACGATTACGGAGATAAGAGCCGGTTATATCTGGACGGAAATGACTGAGCGTGCCAAAGGTATGTTTTGGGTGGCTCCGGTTGAAAAGGCAGTAAGACAAATGGTGAAGGGGATCGATAAAAAGAAGAACTACCTGTATGTAACAAAAAGATGGCGCATATTGGCCTGGGTTGTTAAATGCATCCCTGAATGGATCTGGAATAGAATATAATAAGGCGACATTTCATTTGTTTCGCCGATACCGTTCGCTGCAGTATTTAGCTTGGTTCCAATCTTTAGCCCACTTCTTCAGCCATGAAAATGGCCTGTCACAAACCAGACAAATTTTTTGGAGTGATCCCGATTTTTTCATTGGTCCTGGTCGGGTTTTAAAATAGACAACCGAATGGGGCCCTTTGCCTCATCAATTCTTAACTCCTGTCCATTTTGGGTGATCTTGATGAGCTTCTCATTTTGAAGTTCACCGGCTACGTTTTTAACATCATCCAAATGATTTTTCCAAACATCCGAAAAAAGGTCTCTTGTTACCTCTGAAGTAGATACGGAACGTTCAGGCCCTCTTTTCTTAGTAAAAGTTAAAATTCGATTTCTAATCTCTTGCTTTGATTTCTTCATAACTTTCTTCCAGATTGATCATAGGTTTTGGATATTCGTTTCCGATCTCTACGCCAAATAACGGTTGTTGTTCGGGATTCATTTTGTGTGGCTCATGAATAAACTCACCAGGTACATCTTTTAGTTCAGGAATCCAGGTTTTAACAAAATCACCTTTCGTATCATACTTTTCAGCTTGATTGATGATATTGAAATAACGATTGCGAGGATCAAGGCCTACTGTTGTATTATAAGCCCAGTTACCATAATTGCTCAACGGATCATAATCGAGTAAAACAGATTCGAAATACTCAGCACCCATTCTCCAATCAATATTTAAATTCTGAGCCAGAAAACTGGCCACATTTTGTCTGCCACGATTACTCATGTAACCGGTGGCATTCAGTTCGCGCATGTTAGCATCAATAAAAGGAATTCCTGTGTTACCTTCAGCCCATTTTTGAAAATCATTTTTACTATGGCTCCAGTCTCGTTTTTTCCCTTGAATTCCAGATGGCCAAAAGATCCTGTCACCATGCTTCCAAGCTGAAAATCGAAAGTAATCTCTCCATATTAATTCAAAGATCATCCAATAGGTGGATACATTCTTTTTTCGTTTTTCTTCATATCTACTTACTTTCCAATAGATCTTTTGGGGAGAGAGGCAGCCGTTAGCCAACCAAGGCGAAAATTTCGAAGAGCAGTCTGCCCCGAGAAGGCCATTTCTTGTAAATTTATAATTTTTTAGATGATCGCCTTCCCAAAAATATTTTTTAAGGCGCTTCAAAGCTTCTTCTTCGCCGCCTTTGAATTGAAGGACAGACTGTTCATGAATTGTGACTTCTTCCAAACCTAAATCTTTAAGAGAAGGAATATTCGTTTTTTCTATTCCGTCTATTAATTGTAAAGAACCTGGGATCTCATATTCTTTTCGAACCTTAGCCTGCTTTTCTGTTTTCTTTCTGAAATTGGTAAAAACATCCGGTATTTCATTTTGAGTGAAGGGAATGTCATTGATATGAAAAAGCGTGCTTCCCCAAGAAAAAATGAGCGTTGAGCCAAGTTTATCTTTTAAAGTATTCTCGATCTCAATTTCGTCGCGGGTAATTTCTTTATGTGCGAAAACAAGTTCGATCTCATGTTTTTGTATCAGTTCAGGAATCAGTACTTCTGGCTTGCCTTTCAATACAATCAAATCGCAGCCAATAGTGTTTAGTTTCTTTTTAAGATTCTGAAGGGATTCAATTAAGAACTGTGCCCTAAAAGCACCCGTCTTGGGAAAGCCAAAAGAGGTAGATTCGAATTGACGCGGATCGAAGATATAGACAGGCAGAACCTCATCCGCTTGAGATGCTTTTATAAGTGCTTCATTGTCATGAATTCTGAGATCATTTCTGAACCAGATCAAAGATCGTTTCATAGGATTTTACCTTTTTGTGGGGAAATTCTTTTGGGGCTCTATTCATTCCAAATATCTTGAAGATCAATAATTCTTTGGAATCGTATGATCTAAGATCCGAGTGGAATACAATTCACATTTGGGCTTTTAAATCAATATATTCGGGCTCTTAAAATTTGAAGAAATAAAATCCTGCTTGAATGAAAAACGTTGTGTTAATACCCGGTGATGGAATCGGTTCTGAGATTACAAATTCTGTAACTACAATTTTAGAAAAAGCCGGTGCCGAGATCAATTGGATAGAAAAATCGGCCGGTTTAAAAGCTTATGAAAAAACCGATAATCCTCTTCCTGATGATACCGTTGAAGCTATAGAAGAACATAGGGTTGCTTTAAAAGGACCACTGACTACACCCGTAGGATCAGGTTTCAGATCTGTAAATGTAGCCCTTCGTCAAAAATTTAATCTATATAGTAATATTCGTCCTGCGCGTACGCTCCCTAGTATTGATACACCGTTCAGAAACGTAAATATGGTTCTCTTCCGGGAAAATACCCAGGGACTTTATATCGGTAAAGAAAAATGGATCGATGAAGGAGAAAACAAACGACATTCCGAAGCAATCGCAGTGGTTACTGAAGAAGCAAGTAAGAAAATTATTCGAGCTGCTTTTGATTATGCCGTTCAGAATGAGCGTAAGAAAGTGACACTGGTTCATAAAGCCAATATCCTGAAATTAACGACCGGTCTGTTTCTTGAGGTTGGCCAAAAGATTGCAAAGGAATATCCTGATGTTGAATTTCAGGACCTTATCGTTGATAACATGGCAATGCAGATGGTGCTTCGTCCGCAACAGTTTGATGTGGTTGTGACCACGAACTTGTTTGGAGATATCTTGTCTGATCTCGCTTCCGGTCTGGTAGGTGGGCTTGGAGTAACCGGCGCTGCAAATATCGGTGATGATGCTGCTATGTTTGAAGCTGTCCACGGGTCGGCCCCTGATATTGTAGGTAAAAATGTAGCTAACCCGATGGCATTACTTTTTTCATCTTTGATGTTGTTAGAGCATATCGGTCAGAAACAAATTGCTGAGAATATTAGAAAAGCTATATATAAAACTTTGGTAGAGAAAAAAGTGTACTGTACTCCTGATATCGGCGGGGAAGGCACAACTTCTACATTTACACAAGCTGTTTGTGATAATATTTGATTCAAAATCGATAGCGTCCTAAACGTTTTTAAAATTGAAAAAACCTGTGTTTTTAAAGATAAAGACGGGTTGGCATGTTTAAAATCAATCCTCCTCTTTTTTCTCGCAGTGGCTCGCCGATTAATCCGCTGAGTTTCGCTGATAGTCTTTTATCAAAACACATCGCTATTTAGCGCAACTCTGCGATATCCTTTGCGAAAATCTGCGAGAATCCTTTTGAAGGATCGTTTTGCCAAAATGTATTTTAACGTTTAGGACGCTATTGATTCGGGAAGAACCTTATCAAAAGCATTCGTTTATCCAAGAAGTTTGAAAAGTGCCCAGCTGATCACTGACATCACCATTCCAAAAAGTAACGCCCAGCCAAAGTTTCTTACTCTAAATCCTTCAACCAAGGCATCAACCAGCATGATAAGGGCTGCATTGATCACCCATACAAATAATCCAAAAGTTATGATGGTTATGGGTAAGCTCAATATCAAAAGGATCGGTTTTACGAATACATTTATTAATGCAAGCAAGGCTGCAACGAAAACAGCGCTCCAAAAATTTTTAATCTCTACTCCTTTAAGTAAGCTGGAGGTTGCGTAAACGGAAATACTATTTAATAGCCAGGCCCAGATCATGACAGTGGTTTTTTTGTTAAATGCTTGCTTTCCGTACGATTGAGATCAGAAAATGGTTACATTTAAAAGAAAAAAATTTATGACTGTAGTATTTGAAGATTTTGAAAATTTGTCTTCGAAACAGATCGAAGATGCATTTCGGCTTCGGCAGCAAATATTTATTATCGAACAACACTGCTTCTATGAAGACATTGACGGGTACGATGATAAGGCAGGCCATCTTTTCTTTTATGACAATGATAGGTTGGCCGCTTATTTGAGGCTTTTCGCGCGTGGCGTGAAGTATGATAATGAAGCCAGCTTAGGTAGAATTGTCGTTGCTCCCGAGTACCGGGGGACAGGCTTGGGGCCGAAACTCATTGAAAAGGGCATAGAATTGTGTAAAGGTGATGCTATTCGGATAGAAGCTCAAGCAGCACTCAAGGGATATTATAATAAGTTAGGGTTTCGGGAAGAAGGGGAAATATATTCTGTGGATGATATCGATCATCTGCAAATGACCTTACGCTAATTCTTCCGCTTTATGTTTTAAGTTATCGACGAGGTGGTTGAATCCGGTCTCTAATCTTGTTATTAATTCAATGTGAGTTTGAGATAAAGAATGTTAGAATAGCTGAAAGATCCATCTGATGGAACCCCGTCTGATCGATGATGCAGGCGCAGGTTGTTGGATTAGAATAAGAACAAGCTTTGGCCCCCAAATCAAACAACCGGTCAGACAGACCTGGAGCCGGCAGACCGTACCTCAAAGTCTAATAGAACTCACGTTAATTCAGCATTGGATTCAAGATCAGCTTCATTTTTTGTGTTATCCTCAAGCTCTCGGCAGATCTGATTTAATTCAGTCAGGCCTGCATACAAGAATGTGGGTTTCACTTTAAGTACTTTAGAACAGAGTTGTGGTCAATTTTCATCATCCTGAGCTTTCTTGATATTATTTAAATGTTTGGGAGTTTCTTCTATTAGAAGATTGATCACTTCGATCATAACCTCATTATCTCTGCCCGTCATATTTTCCAAATAATTCAGGTCAATTGCATTCATCCCGATATATATTACTCTTATTAGTTTTTGATTTAAAAGTAGTTATGAATTAAGTAGCAACTTCAAACATTAAGAGAATTCAATAAACGGTTCGAATTTTTACACAGCAAAGCCACACTCATACGAGTAAAAAAATAAAAGTATGGAGGATATGATTAGCCCGTGAAAATTACGATTCCTACCAATACCAATACTACAACCTTAAAAATAAATGCCTTCCAATTTCTCATTGCTTTTTTATATAGTGCTAAATTGTGGAATTGGATTGAAAGCATTTATTCAATAAAAATCAAGTTATCCACATAAAAATATTAAAAATTTTTAATGTAAAATCACTTTTAAGGAGTAAATAAATAAAGGTTAGTGAAGACAGGTTGAAGTTTTCCTCAATTTATCCACAAAGTCTTATTCCACTGTTACACTTTTTGCAAGGTTTCGAGGCTGATCTACATTGCAACCTCGGTTTACTGCAATATAATATGATAAAAGCTGAAGCGGTATCACTGAAAGTAATGGCGAGAATACATCCATTGTTTCCGGAATAACGGAAGAAAATTCAGCAAGATCACCTACTTCATCATTATTAGGAGTAGTAATTGCAATGATACGGCCTTTTCTTGCTCTCACTTCTTCAATATTACTGATCATCTTATCATTGGTATGTTGGGTAGCGGCAATAACTACCACAGGCATCATTTCGTCAATGAGGGCAATAGGGCCATGTTTCATTTCCGCCGCGGGATAACCTTCAGCATGAATATATGAGATCTCTTTCAGCTTTAAGGCACCTTCAAGTGCTACCGGAAAGCTGTAAGAACGTCCCAGATAAAGAAAGTTTGGGGCATAAGAAAATAAATTGGATATACGCTCGATCTCATCCGTATTCTGAAGTATCTCCTCTATCTTTTGAGGGATCTTTGCCAGTTCAGAGGTTAGTTCTTTAGCTTTTTTTTGGGTGATCGCACCTTTTGATAACCCCAGTTTGATAGCCATCATGGTTAGTACCGTGACTTGAGCGGTAAAGGCTTTTGTTGAAGCGACTCCAATCTCAGGCCCTGCATGAATATAAACGCCGGCATCTGTTTCCCGGGCAATAGTAGAACCAACAACATTTACAACTCCTATCACCAGAGCACCACGGTCTTTGGCTTCCCGAAGTGCGGCTAACGTATCTGCCGTTTCACCGCTTTGAGAGATCACGATCATCACATCGCCCTCGCCAACTAATTGTTCCTTGTAGCGAAATTCAGAAGCGTACTCAACTTCAACCGGCACTTTAGCGAGATACTCAAACAGATATTCGCCTACCAAACCTGAATGCCAGCTTGTACCGCATGCAGCAATAATGATCCGATTTGCACTTACCAGCTTGTCCATAATACTTTCAATCCCACCGAGAGTAACGGTGCCTTTCTCAGGGTCAATACGCCCACGTAAGCAATCGGAAATAGCTTTGGGCTGTTCAAAGATCTCTTTTAACATAAAATGATCGTATCCCCCTTTCTCAATCTCTTCTAAACTGAGAGTGAGTTCATGGATCTCTTTTGAAAGTTCAATTTGCTCAGCTGATTCTACGGTGTAGTTGTCTTTAGTTATGACTGCGATCTCACCGTCATCCAGATAGACTACTTTATCGGTGTAAGCAGCAACAGCGGAAGCATCTGAGGCTATAAGCATCTCTCCGTCTCCAACGCCTAAAAGCAAAGGAGAGCCCTTCCTTGCCACAACAATTTGGTTCGGAAAATCAGAATGTAAAACAGCGATCCCGTATGTTCCATGAACCTGATGCAGCGCCAGCTGAACAGCTTTTTTTAGAGAGGAGGGGTCCTTCTTAAGGAAACTTTCAATAAGTTTGGCAACTATTTCGGTATCTGTTTGAGAATAGAATGTATAGCCTTGTTCTGAAAGTTTTTTCTTCAGGGTATTGTAATTTTCGATGATCCCATTGTGGACAATTGCCAGTTTTCCGCTCTCAATAGTATGAGGATGAGAGTTAATATCATTAGGTTCTCCGTGAGTGGCCCAACGGGTATGGCCAATGCCAATCGTTCCTTTTTGAGCCGAACCAATCATTTTTTCAAGACTGGCGACTTTTCCTTTCCCTTTCTTAATACTCAGCTGACCATTGATTACTGCGATTCCGGCGGAATCATATCCTCTGTATTCCAACCTCTTGAGCCCGTCAATGATGATTTTACTGGCTTGTTTATCTCCTACGTACCCTACAATTCCACACATATATGGTAACCGGCTAAATAATTTTTTTTGGTAGTAATATTCCTTAAATATAAAGCCTTACAAATAGAATAACGATAATGATTTTTGAATTTATGGCTGTACAATCAATTTCGCAGATGTGTTTTTTTTCGGATGAAAAGGCAAACCGATTTCACCCGCTTACACTCACCCGCCCACTTGATGACTTAAGAGTCGGGATCTACACTATTCGGGAAAAATGGGAAAAGACACTTAATCTTAATAAAAGTTGCAGATTACTTCCTGAATACATGGAAGGTGTCTTTGAAAAAGGCATTTATCAGGATAATGAGCCCTGTCTTTGGGTGAATTCCAGGTATTTACCTAATGAAGGATTAGTAGCGGCAATCTCCGGTTTAAAAGTGAATGAAAAATTAGTTAATAAAAAAGAAGTAATTGCTGCGTTTATAGATGATAAAACTTCCGCTCAATTCTTTCATCGAAATGATTTTAAAAATGACGGACTAAAAAAGATAGAATTCAAAGATGGTTGCTCACTTAAATATATCTGGGACCTCATTGAACTGAATTCAGGTCAGATTAAAGATGATATCGCTTTAACAAAGCTAAGTAATATATCTACAACTGGTTTAGGGGTTGAGGCAGTAGTTCATTATAAAGAAAATATTTTTATTGGTGATAATGTTCATATTGAACCAGGGTGCATTTTTATTGCGAAAAATGGCCCAATAGTTATAAAGGATGGAGCTGAAATTGAAGCTGGAAGTATTTTACGCGGCCCCATTGCGATAGGAAAAGGCGCTACTGTTAAGATGGGTGCGAGGATTTATGGAGGTACAACTGTTGGACCGGTTTGTAAGGTCGGAGGAGAAGTATCCGGGAGTATTTTTCATTCATATAGCAATAAAGCTCATGATGGGTTTTGTGGGAATTCTATTTTTGGACAGTGGGTTAATCTGGGCGCGAATACGATTACTTCAAATTTAAAGAATGACTATAAAAGCGTTAAAGTCATTGATTGGCAGACAGAGAAATCGATTGAAACCGGGAGACAATTTTTAGGAACTATTATGGCAGATCATTCTAAAACAGCCATAAACACAATGTTGAATACAGGAACAATTTGTGGAGTGAGCTCTAATGTTTTTATTGACTATTTATCTCCAAAATTCATTAAGTCTTTTACATGGCTTGGTCCTGATAATGAACAGCTTTATCGGTTTGAAAAGGCGGTAGAAGTAATGAAGTCTATGATGAAGCGAAGAGATATATCAATGAGTGATGATTATTTAAAAATGATGAATAATATTTTTGAATTACGAAAAAAAAATATCCAAGCTTAAATTTGTAGAAACTATCCTTATCTATTTAGTATTCATGCAAAGCTTCTACTAAGCCTAAATAGTTACTGTTTGGTAAAAAATTTTGGGGGTACATGAATTTTGTTCGGTCTTATAAAAAAGGATGACATAAGACCCGATGGTTTCGCATTAATTCATGATAAAATTCAGTAACGGAAATATCTATTTTAGGTTATTTAAAAATAAAATTTTAGGTAGTGATTATATTTCTGAGTTGATCCATTCAAAAATTGATAGAAATAATTTGCTCTCAAAATCAACTGTTCTTGGTTTGGCTACCGGCGAATCTCCAAAAAAGATTTATGAAAAGTTGATAACCTGCCATGATAAAGAAGGGCTATCATTTAGGAATGTTATTACCTTTAATTTAGATGAATACTATCCAATTAAGTCGGAAAGCCAAAATAGTTACCATCACTATATGTTTGAAAACCTTTTTAAGCACGTAGATATTGATCCGGCAAATATATTCATACCAAATGGTATGCTCGAACTTGATGCTATTCCGGATCATTGTGAGACTTTTGAACATAAGATTGAGGAATTTGGAGGAATAGATCTTCAATTACTGGGGGTTGGAAGTAATGGCCATATTGGATTTAATGAACCTGGGTCAGTTATAAATTCTAAAACAAGATTGGTTCAATTAGACCATAGAACAAGATTGGATACGGTAGAAAAATTTGGGGGACTGGGTAATACCCCTGAGTACGCCATCACAATGGGTATAAAAACAATATTAAAGGCAAAAAAAATTGTTTGTATGGCTTGGGGAACTTCTAAAGCACAAGCAATTTCACAATTATTTAATGAAGGAATTACAGATAAGTGGCCCGTAACATTTCTAAAAGAACATCCAAAAGTTGAATTGGTATTAGATGAAGGGGCTGCATCTCTTATTAATCCTGGGTTTTTAAAAAAGAAGATTTCGTTAACAAATAATAAATAGGAAAAACAATGAATAGAATAAAAATACTGCTTGTTGCTTTCATGTTAACGCCATTTTTACTGATGGCGCAGCCTGAAACACCGGTAGAAGAATGGACAGGTAGAACTGTATTATTTATAGGGGCTCACCCAGATGATGACGGTGGATCTCATGGTACAATGGCCACACTTCAAGCCAATGGTAATGATGTATATGTAATGCTTTTGACAACGGGAAATGTAGGTACCAGTGATCCTGCTATGACGCGTGACAGACTAGCTAAGATTCGCAGACAAGAAGAAGTGGATGCTTTAAAAGAGTTAGGAATACCTGAAGAAAACTACATCAATTTAGGTTATACAGACGGTATGTTAGAGTTTGCGGATCGGGAAGAAGTGGTAAAACAGATCGTTTGGTGGATAAGAAAACTGAAACCCACTACACTCATGGCTTTTGATCCGGGTTATGGCTATCAGCAGTGGCATAAAACAGACCACCGCACAGCTTCATATTTGGCAGTGGATGCTGCCCGTGCAGCTGAATGGCGATTGATTTTCCCAAGCCAGATTATCAATGAAGGCTTGGAAGAGCATTCAGTGACCGATTATCTTTTCTACAGTACAACAGGACCTAATGATAATACCTGGGTAGATATTTCAGATTTTGCAGAAAATAAAGTTCGTTCTTTAAGTAAGTATGTGAGCCAATTTACATCTGCTTTTAGCAATTATACGGGGCCAAATTTGGAAGACTTACCCGGTAATGAAGGGGAAGAGTTTCTTGAGCGTATGCGAGGCAGAGTGTTTGAACGTGGCTCTCGTGACGGCAAGCCCATGGAAAGTTTTAGATATTATAGAGGGAATCCAGATGGAGCAGGTTCAAGAAGAGATTGGTAGTTCGCTGATTTATTCGTAATTGAGTTGCAGCGGGTATGATCATTCTCGCTGCTATTTCTATATATAATTGCATATGACCTCCAATACTTTACCAAAAATTGAATTATTTAAATTGAGTGTATTCTATTGTAAATATTAAATAAGATGTTTTTAGCTTTTGCCTTTCAAGACGAAAATTCAATGAATGATCTAAATGATTTAGATCTTGTGGCATTGATACGTGAAGGAAATGAAAAAGCATTTGAGTGTTTGTTTTTCAAATATCATGTTGAGCTAAGTAGATTCGCAATTAGTATTACGAAATCCAGAGAATTTGCACGAGATGTTGTACAAGATGTGTTCCTCAAAATCTGGAGGAATCGGGAGAATTGGGAGGTTAATGTAGGTGTAAGGGTCTATCTTTTTCAATCAGTAAAAAATCAAGCCCTCAATCTGTTAGAAAAGCAAAATTCACAGCTTAGAGTCATAAGTGGATTTCGGTCTGAGATGGAAAGTTTGGCATTATTTGGAACTCCTAATCCCAAGAGTAATGATGGATTAACCGATGTTCAGCGTTATTCTATAAAGCAAATTTGGGCTATTGTGGAAAACATGCCGGAAAGAAGGAGAATGGTTTTCGAGTTGAATAGACGTCAGGGACTGTCGTATAAGGAAATAGCTAAAGTTCTTGATATAACTAGAAAAACAGTTGAAAATCATATAGCAAACGCCTTGCAAGATATCCGTGATCAAATGCTATTAAAGGACATATTTGAAAAAAATTGAATTACCCCTAGGGGTACGAGGAATTGGGCTTGTCTTATTATATAGAATAAAGAAATAAATGTAACCAGGTTTAAACTTTGAATATAGAACTACTTTCAAAATATTTGGCTGAAGAATGCTCTAAAGCTGAAAAAGAATCAGTTGATAAATGGCTTTCTGAAAGTGCCGGTAATCAAGATTATTTGAAAAACTTAAAAAATCTTTGGGAGCTTTCTTCGAAAAATTATCCTCCAAACACGCTTTTTAATACGGAAGCTGATTGGGCTGTTCTGAAAAACAGAATGTATGATGAAGGCATTGTTGGTAATATCAAGACTACGGCAAGCCGAAGTAAGTTTTCGTTGAATTCTACCTGGTCTGTAGTACTTCGTGTAGCTGCAATATTTTTAATAGCAGGGCTTTTTGGTTTATATACCATTAAGTCGATTTATGTACCTGTTGAAGAAACTGACAACAAGACACAGAAAGAAATTTCAATGTCGAAGGGTAAGCGTGGCGGGGTGACCTTATCTGATGGGACAAAAGTATATCTGAATGCCGATAGTCGAATTTCAATACCAACCGTTTTTAGTGCTGATTCCAGAGAAGTTTACCTTGAAGGAGAGGCCTATTTTGATGTGGTAAAGAACCCAAATAAGCCATTTGTTATAAATACTAATGGGGCTGTAATTCAGGTTCTGGGGACTTCTTTTGTGGTAAAAAATTATTCAGACGATAAAACAGTACAGACTGTAGTCGAAAGTGGTGTAGTATCATTCAGGCGGGCAAACTCTGAAATGAATGATGGCATAATTTTGACCAAAGGTAAGCTTGCACGGTTAGACTTGTCAAATAGTAGTATAACCACAGAAAATGTCGAAAATATAGACCTATACCTGAGTTGGAAAAGAGGTGAGTTAAAATTCAATGATGTTGCAATGTCTGAAGTTGCGAAACAATTGGAGCGCAGGTATGACATGACGATTGTATTTGAGTCAGATTCTATAAAAGACATGCATTTAACCGCTGAATTAAAAAGTAAGAGCATGGATAACGTGATCCGTACAATTGCTACTTCATTAGATCTTAAATATAAAATTAGTAAGGACAAAATTACTTTCAATAAATAAATCTTTAAATAACATAAATTTAAAGCATTTTTTAAAGATAAAATTGGAAGCGCTTTTATAACAAGAACAAAAACCAGCTATAGAGGACACGGATGAGAACATTTGTTACAAAAACAGTAAGGATTGCAATATCATATATGTTACTTGGTATTGTAGTACTTCATTTTGGTAATACTACAAATGCAAAAGCACAACTGATTACATCTCTTTCGAATAGTGTACAGACAATTTCAAGTCAGTACTATTCAGTTAAATTGTATTCCAATAGTATTCCAGAATTAAGGAAGAAGATTACATTAAATGAAGAAAACGTCCCTCTTGGTGACGTACTAAAGTTAATTTCTGATAAATCAAAACTTGGAATAGCTTTGAATTCAGATTTAGAAGCACTTTCTAAAACTATTTCTGTAAATCTTACAGATGTAAGTGTTTCAGATGCTTTACAATATGTATTGCTCGATTCCGGTTACGAAGCAGTAGTTTCCAACACCAGAGAGATCATGCTGATTGAAAGCCGTTCTTTAATGAATGAGCTTGATCAAATTGTGAAAGACATTTCCGGAGTTGTTCGTGACTCACAAACCGGAGAAACTTTGCCGGCAGTTAATGTTTCTGTTGATGGTACCAACATTGGTACTGCAACAAATGCAGATGGGGAGTTCGAATTGACAGTTCCCGATGATGCTGAAGTATTAGTATTCCGTTTTGTGGGATACAAAACACAAGAGGTAATGATCGGTGACCAAGATTATTTTGAAGTCGATCTGGTCTATGATCTTGTGCAATTTGAGGATGTTGTTGTTGTTGGATATGGTACACAGCAAAGGACAGAAGTTACAGGTTCCGTAACATCCATAAGAACTGAAGAAATCAATAATATTCCAGTCTCAAGTTTTGAAAATGCACTTCAAGGCAGAATGGCCGGAGTTAATGTAGCAGAATCAACAGGTGAGCCGGGCGCTTCTCCGCAAATTTTGATCCGTGGAACAGGTTCTATCTCTGCCGGCAATGATCCATTATATGTAGTTGATGGAGTCCCTATTTCTAACAGCACGAATCTTCAGGCGAATATTGGAAGCCAAAGAGCTTCTTTTCAGCCACCTAAGGCAAACCCACTGGCAACAATTAACCCAAGAGATATTGAATCCATTGAGGTTTTAAAAGATGCTTCAGCAGCTGCTATTTATGGATCCAGAGGATCTAACGGTGTTGTTCTTATAACAACTAAAAAAGGTACTTCAGGTCTCCCCCAGGTTTCCTTTAATAGTTATATAGGAAGTTCTTCGGTATTCAACCAGCCAGATTTAATGAACGCTGAGGAATTGATAGCATATACCAAAGATTCACGAAATAATAATTATCTGCAGGATATTGAGATGGGAGATGCTCCTGCTAATCCTAATTATGATCCGGATACCAATACAGGGCGGCCGAACGTAGCTAATTATTTGATTCCAGAACAATATGTGGCTTGGGATGGAACGGACACCGATTGGCTGGATCTTATCTTCAGTCCGGCAGTGATGCAGAATTATGACCTTTCGGTAGGTGGTGGGACAGATATTACCAGATACTTTCTTTCTGCCGGTTACTTGAATCAAGAAGGGGTTTTAGACGGTTCAGCTTTTGATCGTTATACTTTAAAGTTAAACCTGACACAGGATATGAGTGACAGATTTACCATTGGTACTTCGATCAATGCTGCTTTAACTCAGCATGACAGGCTGCCTGCTAATGCGCCTTACTTTGGGTCCCCTCCGGGAATTGTATATTCTGCAATGGTTCACTCGCCGGTAGTGGCTCCTTATAACCCGGATGGAACTATAAACCAGCTGAATAACCAGTCATACCTGGGTGGCGGTACAACTACTGCAAGTAACCCGCTTGCCATTATGGAGTTTATAAGTGAGGACATTAAGAATAATCGGGTTTTTGGTAATTTTTATGGTGATTTCAATGTCAATGAGAACCTGACATTTAAATCTTTGATTGGTTATGATCTAAATAATTTTAAACAATCATTTTACAGAGGAACTGAATTTCTTTACAGAAATCAGACTACTCCGCAGCCTTATGCACAGAGCAGCTCAGGTGATAGCTTTAATTGGTTATGGGAAAACACACTTAACTATGTGAAGTCCTTTGGGGAAGACCATAGTTTGAATGCCGTTGTTGGGTACACCGCTCAAAAGCAAACGGATAACAGAACCGTTATTGTAGCCCAGGATTTTACCGATGATCAGGTTAAAACTATTAATGGTGGTATTATCACCGGTGGTGATGAAATTAAGGAAGAATGGAGTTTAGTTTCATCCCTTGCCCGTGTTAATTACGTGTACAAAGACAGGTACTTGTTTACAGGTACCGTTCGTGCTGATCGCTCATCAAGATTTGGTAGTGAAAATCAAACCGGTGTGTTTCCATCATTCTCGGTGGGATGGAGAGCAACCCAGGAATCATTTTTAGCAGATATTGAGGCTATAAATGAGTTGAAGTTCAGAGGTAGTTACGGTGTAACCGGTAATTTTGAGATTCCCAATTATGGATCGATCGGATTGTTAGGAGAAGCCAATTATCCATTTTCAGGAAGTGAGAACATTGGAGTTGCCCCAAGGACAATCGGTAATGATGAACTCACCTGGGAAACAACGTATCAGGTTAATCTTGGTATCGACTATGCTTTCCTTGATAGTCGGATTTACGGTTCGTTTGATGTTTATGAGAGTACTACCGAAGATCTTTTACTTATGGTAAATATTCCTGCATCAACAGGCTTTGAAACAGCACTGACTAATATTGGTGAGGTTGAGAACAGAGGTATCGAATTTGCTATCACTTCAAGAAATTTCTCAGGTGATTTCCAATGGGCAACTGATTTTAATATTGCCGCAAACCGCAATAAGGTATTGAAATTAGGTCCTGAAGGAGATCCAATCTTAAGTTCCGGTGCAGCCGGTAACCGTCATATTACCCGTATTGGTGACCCAATCGGTAGTTATTACGGATATGTAGTTGATGGTATTTATCAAAATCAGGCAGATATTAATAATGCACCTGACGATAAGATGGCTCCTGCTCCTCGCCCCGGCGACTTCAGGTTTAAAGACGTGAATGGTGACGGTATCATTGATGAAGAAGATCGCACAGTGATTGGAAGCTATCATCCCGACTATACCTATGGAATTACAAACAGATTTAATTACAAAGGTGTTGATATGAGTATTTTCATTCAGGGAGTTCAAGGACGGGATGTGTTGAACTTGACTTCTCGTCACCTTCTGAACGGTGAAGCTAATTTTAACTCATATGCTGCACTTAATGATCGTTGGATTTCTGAATCACAACCAGGGAATGGGGAACATCCAAGGGCTGACCGTAATTCAGCGGCTCATGGTAATAACAACCGAATCTCTTCTTATCAGGTACAAGATGGAAGTTATTTGAAGATTAAGAATATAACGTTAGGATATACTTTACCAGTTTCATGGGTTGAAGGCATATTTAGGTCAGCTCGCTTTTATGCGTCTGCTACCAACGTGGCTATGTTTACGGATTATATAGGATTTAATCCCGAGGTAAGCCTGCAAACTAACAGTTTGACACCGGGTGAAGATTATGGTGCTTATCCATTATCAAGAACATTCCAATTCGGTATTAACCTCGACTTTTAATCAGAATTTTATAAAAAGGACAATAACCATGAAAAAACTATATTTAATACTTCTTCTTCCACTTTTGTTTGTCTCTTGCGGAGAAGACTTTACAAGCTTAAGTCCAATATCGGAACGGAATGCTCAAAACTTCTATGAAACTCAGGGAGATTTTGAAGTAGCCATTACCGGGGCTTATGATGCACTTCAAAGCAATGGAACCTTTGGAGTAAATTATGTACTGATGTTAGAAATGAGAGCAGATAATGGTGCAAACGGTGGTGGGGCAACAGGTCTTGCCGCTACCTTGCAACAGTTAGATGATTTCGAAGAAATATCAACATCCAGTGAGCTGGAAACAACATGGAATCAGTCTTACGAAGGAATAGGCAGGGCAAATACAATTATTGCCCGTATTGATGATGTTGATTTCACTGACAGTAATTTGAAAAATCAAATTAAAGGGGAAGCTCTCTTTATACGATCTTTACTTTACTATAATATGGCCGTTATTTTTGGCAACATTCCTGAGCAGTTTGAAGAAGTAACATCCCCAAATGTAGAGATAAATCAAGTACCTGCATCGGCTATCTTTGACCGCATTGCTTCTGATTTAGAAGAAGCTGAAGGGCTTTTGCCTCCAGTTGCAGAAGGGGGGCGCGCTACTGAATATGCGGCCGCTGCTTTACTTGGAAGAGTACATCTGCAAGCCGGAAATCCGGGTGCAGCTGAAGCCCCGTTACGGAGAGTTGTGGACTCACAGCAATACGACCTTGTAGAAGACTACGCCCAGCTTTGGGGTGCTTCTAACGAAGGAAATGTCGAGTCCATTTTTGAGGTTCAATATATTTCCGGTGGTGTTGGAGAAGGGAGTGCATACACTGATATGTACACACCGAATGGTGTTGGCGGTGGAGTTGGCGGCGGCGTAGCCCCGCAAGACGTTACGGATGATATTGTTGCTCAATTTGATCCGGCAGACGAAAGATTTGAAGGAACTCTTGAACCTGATGGTGATGGGGGATATTGGGTTGAAAAATTTGATAGTTCTCCAACAACTGCTTTTGATGCACCCAATAATTGGGTAGAGATTCGATATGCTGAGGTTCTGTTAAATTTGGCCGAAGCAATTGGTGAGAGCTCAGAAGCTTACGACCTTATCAATGAGGTTAGGGATCGTGCTGAATTAGATGACATTGACGCTAATACCCCAGGTACTTTTGAGGAGAAACTTCTTCAGGAACGACGTTTGGAGTTTGCATTCGAAAACAAAAGATGGCCTGATCTGTTAAGATTTGGAGTAGCTAAATCTGTAATGGCTAACCATTTGGGGATATCAGAGTCGGAAGTAACACTTCTATATCCTATTCCACTTGGGGCAATTGATGTTGCACCAGATGAAATGACTCAAAATCCGGAACACCAATAAACAGTAGCTTTTTAGCCGGGATATTTTATTAACATATCCCGGCTATTTTTTTAACCTATATCAAAATAAATGAATTATTTAATATCTATTTTTTTCGCCTTGTTTTTACTTTCAATATCATTCTCGGCGAACGCTCAATTACCGGATAATGAAGATGATAGAATTCGAGTGATTGCTATTTTTGCCCATCCGGATGACGGAGATGCTAAAATGGGTGGAACTGCGGCTATGTTAGCTGAGAAAGGATATGCAGTTAAATTCTTGTCAATCACAAATGGAGATGCAGGCCACCACGAAGAAGGAGGTGGGATGCTTGCTAAACGAAGAAGAGCAGAAGCGGCTGAAGCAGGAAGAAGATTGGGTATTGACGAATATAAAGTTTTAGATAATCATGATGGGGAACTGCTGCCTGAATTACATATCAGACAGCAAGTAATAAGAGAAATTAGAGACTGGAATGCTGACGTCGTGCTGGGATTGCGCCCGAACGATTATCATCCTGATCACAGATATGCGGGTGTATTGGTCCAGGATGCTGCATATATGGTTGTGGTACCAAATGTAGCTCCCGACACTCCTCCATTAAAGAAAAACCCGGTTTTTCTGTACATGTCAGATGGATTCCAGAAACCGAATCCATTTTCTCATGACATTGTAGTTGGGATAGACGAAACATTTGAGAAAAAAGTAAATGCATTTGATGCACATGAATCTCAGGTATATGAGTGGCTTCCATGGGTTTCAGGAAACTTAGACAAAGTACCTGAAGGTGAGGAAGAGAGAAAAGAGTTTTTAAGAAATGGCTTTATAGGACAGATGGGTGTTTCTCCGAAACAACGAGCAGGACTTAAAAAATGGTATGGCGAAGAGAAAGCAAATTCATTCAAATATGCTGAATCATTTGAGATTTGCGAATATGGATATCAGCCGACCGAGGAAGAGATTAGGAAACTATTTCCAATGTTCAAAAAATAGCTTTCCGTTTATTTGTACTTAAACCTGAAACATTAGCACCATTCATCACATCAATATTATGAAAAGGAATTATTATCTGGTAGGACTTATCGTATTAATATTTTTTGTTATTTCATTTTTAACAAACATAATTGGTCCCCTTGTTCCCCAGATCATTGAGGATTTTGATCTAAGCCTTACCTTAGTAGCAATTTTACCATTTGCATTTTTTATAGCATATGGAGTTATGTCGATTCCATCAGGAATATTGATCGAACGTTTCGCGGAAAAGAAAGTCATGATAGCGGCATTTTTAGTAGCATTTTCCGGGGCACTACTTTTTGCTTTGTTTCCTCAATATTTAGTTGCTGTAGTTTCTTTATTCCTTATTGGTTCAGGTATGGCTATGCTTCAGGTAGCTATCAACCCACTCCTCAGGGTTTCGGGTGGTGAAGAAAATTTTGCTTTCAATTCAGTGATGGCGCAATTGTTTTTTGGGCTGGCTTCCTTTATTAGTCCGCTCGTTTATTCCTATTTAGTTCTTAACATCGGTACTGAAGACATGGGGGCATTGCTCAGTTTACTTACTGAAATAGTTCCCGAGAGCTTGCCTTGGGTTTCATTATACTGGTTATTTGCATTTGTTTGTTTAGTAATGGTAGTTGTGATTGGAGCTTCTAAATTTCCGAAAGTGGAGAAAAAAGAAGACGAATTGATCGGTGCTTTTGAAACCCATTTAGAATTATTGAAGAACAAGAAAGTAATCCTGTTCTTCTTTGGTATTTTCGCATATGTAGGTGCTGAGCAAGGGGTTGCGAACTGGATATCAGAATTCTTATCGACTTATCATGGGTATGATCCTCAAACAACGGGAGCTTCGGTAGTATCCTGGTTCTGGGGAATGATGACTGCAGGTACTGTACTTGGTTTATTCCTGCTAAAAATTATGGACAGTAAAAAAGTGCTTATCCTCTTCACATCAGCCGTATTGATCTCACTCACTCTTTCTCTTTTCGGTAGTGGAGAGGTAGCACTTATTGCTTTTCCTGCAATAGGATTTTTTATAGCTGTAATGTGGCCTATCATATTTTCGTTGGCACTTAACTCAGTGGCTGAGCATCACGGAACTTTTTCAGGAATATTGGTTACCGGGATTGCCGGTGGTGCGGTTGTTCCACTTATAGTTGGTTCACTTGGAGATATATTTGGACTGAGAATCGGGATGCTATTCCTCTATATTTCATTTGGATACATACTGAGTATTGGATTTTGGGCCAAACCTCTTATCAGTAATAAGACTATTGAATTTGGGTCAAAAGAATGATGCTGATGTGCGTCAAAGATTTATTTAATCAATCAGTATGGATAAGATGGATCTGATAGGAATAGATTTAGGAGCTACCAATGTAAGGGTTGCACGTATTGTAAATAACAATATCATTTCCGTATCAACCGAAAAAATAGAAAACACGGCTTCACCTGAAAAGTTAATTAATCAGATTAGAATGCTTATTTCGAAAGAAATTGAGCCATCTGTGACCGCAATTGGTATGGGAGTTCCAAGTGTGGTAGATGTTGAAGCCGGTATAGTTTATGATGTACAAAATATCCCATCGTGGAAAGAAGTCCCTTTGAAAAAAATTCTTGAGAAGGACTTTGATAAACCTGTTTACATAAATAATGACGCAAATTGTTTTGTCTTAGGTGAAAAATACTTTGGTAAAGCTGGGGGAAGCTCTTCTGTCGCCGGTCTTATAATTGGAACCGGTTTTGCAGCCGGACTTATTTTCAATAATAAACTGTACTCAGGCCCTAACTGCGGTGCCGGCGAAGTGGGAATGATGCCTTACCTGGATTCGATATATGAGCATTACTGTTCAGGACAATTTTTTGAAAAACATAAAAATATAAAGGGGTCAAAACTTTTTGAACGTGCCTTAGAAGATAATGAAGAAGCCCTGGAGGTTTACGAGGAATTTGGAACACATCTTGGGAATGCACTTAAGGCGGTTCTGTATGCGTATGATCCAGAGCTCATTGTATTTGGGGGAGGAGTTCGTAAAGCCTATCCTTTTTTCAAGGATGCAATGTATAAATCACTATCAGACTTTGCCTATAAGAACTCTCTGGATAATTTAACTATAACTGTTTCTGAACTGGATGAAATTGCTGTATTGGGTGCAGCAGCTCTTGTTTTAGATCATAAAACCCAAAATTGAAAGGTAATTTAAATGCATATTTCAAGATTTGATATGAAGAAATTAAGTTTTTTGTTCATGATTTCACTAATCATAATTACCGGTTGTAATGTTGTTAATGATCCAACAAAAATCCCTATTGAAGTAAAAAATAACATTCCGGGATCTCCGCAAGTTTTTGGTATTCCAGTTCCAAAAGGAGAACTTTTTTCCCCTGATCATGTTCGGATGTTGGATAACAATGGAAATGAGATTCCATCCCAGATCACCAAAGTGAGTACTTGGGAACCCGCAGATAACAGTATTAAGTGGATGTGGGTATTTTTCTTTACCGATGAGGAAACAGACTATACCGTAGAATATGGTCCGGAAGTACGCAATAGTATGCATTATGACCAAATATTAACGGTTAAGAACAATCAACGTGCTAACGGAGAAGTAACAGTTAATACAGGCCCACTGCGTTTTGAAGTTAAGAAAGGGGAAGGTGGCGGGTTCTTTAATGCTCCAGCCGGAAGTGGTTTCCTTGATAAAGTTGAATTGGATATTGATGAAGATGGCTTTACAGAAAGCGATGTAATTGCTGAAGGTAAAGAGGGTCGAAGTTCGTTCCTTGATATTATAGATGGAATGGGGCTTGACAGATCTAAAGCTGTTGTTACAAGAACAATTAAAGAATTAGGAAGTGGTCCATTACATGCAATTATTCGTGTAGAAGGGGAGTATCAATATGGCCGTGAAGACAATAATACAGCTCCTTTTATAACCCGTATTCATACGTATGCAGGGAAAAGCTATATAAAAGTTCAACACACATTTGTTTATACCGGAATTCCTGATAACCATAGTGTTCCCAGTGGCCAATATGAGGCTATTGCAACTCAAAATGGTATTGTCATAGATGAAGGTGAACTTTCCAAAGACGAAGGGTTTATAGAACCAGATGATCAAATAGCGGCTGCCGGACTATCACTGAAGTATAATTTGTCTGATAATAAGACGGTGACGACTTCTTATTATGATGGCAAATGGTGGGATACAAGTAGCAGTCAATTTGTACAGAGTTCATTAAATAATGAGGCATCGGTACTGCAAACGGGACCCAATCCATCTCAAATTCCGCCATTGGCCAACTCTTCAGCTGAGCAAAGATTACAAAATGTATTTAATTCTATGATCAAAATAGATGACGAAACTGATATTAATGCTGAAAGAGCGGCTGGTTGGATAGATCTTTCGGATGAAAAATGGGGCATCATGGTTGGTTTTAAGAGTTTCTTTGAAGAATACCCCAAAGAGATTAAAATTGAAGAGGAACAAGAAGAGATAACAGCTTACATATGGACGCCGTCTGTTGAGCCGCAAAGTTTCGCAAGAAAAGATCTCGAGAATGATAGTGGAATGATTGCAAACTTTGCTCAAGGTTTAGCAAAGACAACAGAAATGGTTTTCTATTTTCATAAAAAAAGTACGTCGGCTGACGTAGAGCAAACTGCAAAAATGTTCTTGGATGGCTCTGTTACTCATGCAGATCCGGACTGGTACGCTAAAAGTGAAGCTTTTGGAAAACTATCTGCTCAGAAGGAAAAGTTTGCTTCGTACGAAAGGGGACTGGATTATAAATTTCAATGGATGAAATTTAATCAGGAGTGGGAACCTTGGTATGGTATGCTTAATTACGGTGATAATATGACTTATTACTACGGGAATGAGTGGAGCCAGTGGACAAACAATGAACCGGGTAACGACTATATGTGGTGGTTACAATTTATAAGAACCGGTAATCCTACCTATTATAAAACAGCACAAGCAGCAAGTATGCATACTATGGATGTAGATAACATTCACTGGCCTAAAGATCCTGTTTACATTGGTGATACAAACGAATCGTTACACTATTTTCAAAGTTTAGAGGAGCCTGAAGGGTCACCATATGTTGGAATGGGAAGAAGGCACGCAGATCAGCACTATAGTTCATTATTGAGTGCTCATGTATGGGTCCCTGGATGGATTGCATCCTACTATCTTGATGCCAATCACCGGGGCTTGGAAGTAGCTATGCAAACAGGTGATTATTACGTGAAAAGAGTATTTGGAGGTCATGGATTGAGAGGCCGGCGGCTGTACTTATCAGTTTGGAATTTAGCTGAGATTTATGATGCTACAAAAATGGATGTATATGGTGATGAACTGAGAGACAGGGTAAACATAATGCTTGAATTACAGCATCACCCGGATCAAGGAGGGGAGATTGTTATTAACAGATATGGCTACTCACAAGTTTATGTGACCAATGGTCTCAGAAAGTATGTTCAACTAACAGATGATGAAGAAGCCAAAAATGCCATGATTGATCATGCAAGAAGACTAAGAGACGTGCCTCCGTATAATCACGACATGGAGTCCTATTTGTCATCAATCAGTAGTTTGGTTCTTGGATATGAATATTCCGGGGAGCCAAGTTTCTTAGAGGAAGCTGTTGATCGTGCCCAATACTTGAAAACCGATGAGTTGGTACAAGAATTTGGTTCGTATGAAAATCAAAAGATACTTGCAGAAGCGTTAGAAGAGGCGAGTAACTTTCCAAAGGACCCGGGTGCAAGGAGACCTCCGATCTGGCAAATAACAAATGGCCTGAGAATATTTGGCTGGACAAGTATTTATAATGTCCCCTATTTAGAATATTGGATGGAGAAAGAAAATTATCCGGCTGAGAGATAAGTTTTAATTTTTATGATAAAAAGTAACATTAGTAATTTAGGTAAACACTTAGGATTAATTGGTGGAATAGTAGTATTAATACTACTAATGCTGACTCCAACACCTGAAGGCTTATCTGACGAGGCATGGAGAACGGCTGCAATAACAATATTAATGGGGATATGGTGGTTAACGGAAGCCATTCCCATATTTGTAACAGCACTACTGCCAATAGTTTTATTTCCAATATTTGGTGTTACCACTATCTCTGAGGCTACATCGCCTTATGCTAATCCGCTTATCTTTTTATTTATGGGGGGCTTTATAATAGCCCTGGCCATGGAGAAGTGGAATCTTCACAAACGGATTGCAATTAGCATCGTCAGTTTTGTTGGGATTAAACCATCTTCTATCATCATAGGATTTATCATAGCATCTGCATTTTTAAGTATGTGGGTTAGTAACACTGCTACAGCCATAATGATGCTGCCAATAGCTATGTCAATTTTAGAGTTGGTAGATAGAGATGAAAGCTCTGATAAGATAAACTTTGAGATCGTACTTATTCTATGTATTGCTTATGCATGTAATATTGGAGGAATGGGAACACTCATTGGGACGCCTCCCAATGCTTTGTTAGCTGGATTTGTTCTTGAAAACTATGGCATTGAGATCACCTTTTTTGACTGGATGCTGGTAGGAGTTCCAATAGTTGTTTTATCACTCCCACTTATGTATTTGGTTCTCACAAAGGTGATCTATCCAATTAAAATAAAGATATTGCCAGGTGGCAAAGAACTCATTCAAAAGCAGATGAATGAATTAGGTTTGATGTCCTCTGAGGAGAAAAAAGTTGCAGCAGTTTTTTTAGGTGTGGCTTTACTTTGGATATTTAGGCCATTTCTTTCAAATTATATTCCGGGTATTTCAGATGCCGGTATTGCAATTGCAGCATCTATAATTCTTTTTATAATTCCTTCCGACCTTAAGAATAACGTATTTCTTCTGAAATGGTCGGATACCAAACGTTTACCATGGGGTGTATTAATTCTTTTTGGAGGCGGATTGAGTATGGCGTCTGCTATTAGTTCTACAGGTTTGGCAACCTGGATTGGAAATGGAATAGGAGCACTGAGTACCTGGCCAATATTGTTGATCATTTTTATAGTGATATCGCTTATTATCTTTTTGACAGAGATGACAAGCAATACAGCTTCTACAGCAGCTTTTTTACCTATATTAGCCTCAGTTGCCATTGGTTTAGGGGAAAATCCATTGCTGCTTGCTATCCCTACTGTTTTGGGAGCTAGCTGTGCTTTCATGCTTCCTGTAGCAACACCCCCTAATGCCATTGTTTATGGAAGTGGAAAGATCTCCATTCCTGAAATGGCCAAAGCTGGTTTTTGGCTAAATATTTTATTTATACTGTTATTAACGTTGGCCTCTTACACCATCATTGGCCTTGTGTTTGGAATTGAAATTGGGGTATTACCTGATTGGGCTATCTAATGCGGAAGCATAGCTAAGCTTAAATAACTCTTCGAGCTGCCAAATAGGTTTCCTCCCAAAAGGGATGGTCGAGAGCCGAAATTTTTACTCCCTCTGAAGTGGATGCATGAAGAAATTCTTTTTGGTTTACCATCACTCCCACGTGATAGGTGCGGCGGCCGGTTTTAAAGAATACCATGTCGCCTGTTTCAATTTGTTCTTTTCTTACAGGGTCCCCAAACTCAAGCTGTTCTAAGGTAGTACGAGGAATTAATTTCGATAAGTAATCTTCAAAAACAACCTGCATAAATGCCGAACAGTCAATGCCGGTGTACCCTGTTCCTCCTAATAAATAAGGAACTCCTTTCCAGTCATTGAAAGCAAGCTGAAGGAATTCCTGTCGCTCTTGAATCTCCGGAGCTGCCGTTTCATCAACTTCGGGTACACGAGAACTACTTTCCATAGTCCCAGAAGGTGCAGAAGTTATATTAGTGGGTTCTTCTTCCCAGGGAACAGTGCCCCTCTTGACCGTTCCACAGGCTGAAAAAATCCCTGTCGCCAAAATAATTAGCAACGCTTTTTGTATGATGATACCGTCTGATTTCATTGTCTGTAAATATAAGCGGATATGCTTACTTTTGAAGTGGAATTACTGAATTTAAAAATGCCGGTTATTTAAATGAAATTACTCGTCAATATTGATCATGTAGCAACTTTGAGAAATGCGAGGGGAGAAGGCTATCCTGACCCCATCGAAGCAGCCCGGGTTTGTGAGGAAGCCGGAGCCGCAGGGATCGTATTTCACTTGCGGGGCGATCGCCGCCATATTCGGGATGAAGACGTGTACAGACTGAAAGATAGCGTACGTGGAAAACTGGATTTTGAGATGGCCGCCTCCGATGAGATGCTCCAAATTTGCACCAAAGTAGATCCTCATTTATGTACGCTTGTTCCTGAAGGGAGGGAAGAACTAACCACCGAGGGCGGACTCAAAATGGAAACCGTTTTTGATGATTTTAAAAGCCGGGTATTCCCAAAGCTTAGGGAAACTGATATTGAGATCAGCTTATTTTTGGACCCTAACCCCGAAGATATTCAGCTTGCTCACGAATTGGGAACGGATGCAATTGAGCTTCACACCGGAACTTTTGCCAACGCCCCTGAGGGTAAACGGCAGCACGAACTCACCCGCCTTCGAAAGGCAGCCAAACTAATTAATGAGTTGGGTATGAAAGCAAATGCCGGTCATGGGTTGAATTTAGAGAATCTGCCGGATTTACTCGAAACCGTACCACATTTGAATGAAGTAAGTATTGGCCATGCGCTCATCAGCAAATCTATTTATTGGGGACTGGAGCGAACCGTGAAAGCATACTTGGATATCATTGAGGATTTTTATGGGTTAGGGAATATTCAATAACCAATATTCAACACGGAATGATCAAGTTATGATTGGTTATTGGTTATTCTGTATTGAGTATTGGATATTCAAAACTCTGCAATAAACAAAAGGAACAGAATTTTTTGAAAACCTCTGCCAAACATATTGCTGACCGAATTCGCCTGATGATTGCTACCAAGCAGTTTCAGGTGGGAGAGATATTACCATCTACCCGGGAATTGGGGCAACAGCTGGAAGCCAGTTTTCATACTGTGAGAAAGGCCTATCACATTTTGGAAGATGAAGGATTGATCCTGGGCGAGCAGGGACGTGGTTTTACGGTAAAGAATCAGAACACACTGCTTGATAAGTCTGCACGGCTGGAGGTTGGAGGTGAAAAAGTGCAGGCGCTGGTGGAAGAACTCATTGGCTACGGACTGGATGAATCTGAGATCGAGTTGTTGTTTCAGGAGCAGCTTGGTTTTATGGAATGGCCCGACCGTATTCAAACATGTGCCAGCGTGGGAGAAAATCATGAAGTAGCAAAAATGCTTTCTGATGCCATCAAAAAACAGGTTGGGGTTAAAAGCCAGGTGATCAGTGCTGATGAGTACGAAAGTGCAGCCAAATACGATGCATTGTTTGTACCGATTCACCTGATGAGTAATTTTCGAAGCCTTCGTGAGAGTCTGCTTATCATCCCCATTGTGTACGACTACGACCCGGATATTTTGCTCAATATGGTGGATCGGGCTGCGATCGCTACCATTGGGTTGGTGACTGGATCTGAGGATACCATTCCCAAGATCATTGAGGAACTAAAGAGATCGATCCATTTTGAAGGATCATTTGTAGCCGGAACCATTTATGGAAAATCATTACCGCTTTTTGTTCGCGAATCAGATCTTATCTTATATACACCGGAAAGTGCGCGATTGGTAGAGCAGAAAGTCCCTGAAAAAAGCCGGCTGCGACTTGAATATTTACTCTCAGAAAAAAGCTCCGAGATGATTCGAGCTGAATTGTGGGATCAGTGAAATTTTAAATTATGGATTTTGAATGTTGAATTAGATTCAAAATTCAACATTCAAAATCCAACATTTCAATTATTTTGATAAAAAAGGTTTTACAACAGGCAATTGATGCCATCGAAAAAGAGATAGTTGCCGTCAGAGAAACCCCGTCCACGGATGTGCTTTTCAACGGAACCCTGGAGAAGATCTCAGGGGAATTCATCTACACTTTTGAAACGCAGAATAAAGGATTGCGATTCGCTGAAGAGATTCGGGCTAAGGTCGATTCAAAAGAACACAAAGTTAATGCTGTAGAGTTTAAAGACAAGAAGGTAAGGCTGGAGTTTCCGGAGAATGTAGGCAGCAAGATAGAAGAGGTTTTCCTGGAATGGGAAAATGATTTTGTGCTCAAGAAGATGGAAGAACACCTCTTCAAACTTCAGGATAAAGCCGAAGAAATTCCTCAGCTAAAAGCTCTCCTTCAACCCGAAGAGCACTTCAAAGAGCAAGAGGGATCGATAGACATAAAAGTGGATGAGTTGCGAAATAATGCCCAAAAGGAGGCGATAGAAAAGTCCCTGAAGAATAATATTCTTTATGTTTGGGGACCTCCGGGAACGGGCAAAACAGCCACATTAGGATATATTGTTGCCAATTTACTTAATCAAAACAAGCGGGTTCTTTTCGTTTCAAACACCAATCGCGCGGTAGATGTTGGGCTGTTAAGTGTGATGGAAGCTCTGTACGAAATTGATCCCATATTTAATCTCCAGAATACCACACGATACGGGGAGGCTGCTTTAGATGATGCCCGTCTCGAAGATATTCTATTTGAACACCAGGTAAAAACCAAACTGGATAGCAGAAAGGCTGATGCCGTAGCGCTCTCAAATACGCTCAGTAATTATGAAAAGCTTCAGGAAAAAATCGATGATCTGATGCGAAACGGTGAAGAGATTCCGGAGAAACTGGAGTTGGAATGTCAGCTTGCCGGGAATAAATTGGATGAATATGGCGGGGCAAAGTCGGTGGAAATTGAGATCGACCGGTTGATGAACTTGAATGAGCGATACGAGCTAAAGAAGAAACAACTGGTGGCTACCACGCTGGCCAAAGTTTGTACCTCTGAGCTGTTCTATAACATAAGTTACGATGCCGTAGTAGTTGATGAAGGTTCTATGGCGGGAATTCCTTACCTGCTCCTTATGGCGGCGAAAAGTAAGCAGCATCTGGTAGTAGCCGGAGACCCTATGCAGCTCCCACCCATCGCGCTCACCGATCATCCCAAATCCCGGGATTTCCTGGAGCAGGATATTTTTACTTTTGTTTCCAAATCTCAAAGCACGGAAGATCTGTTTAGCTGGCACGACTTCAACCCAAAGTTCACAAGTTTTTTTGATGTGCAATATCGCATGAAAGACGATCTTGCAGGAGTCATTAGTTCGGTTTTTTATGAAGGCCGGCTTAAGTCAGGAAAACCAGCCGATGGCAGAATTCTGGAAGACAACGTTGCTTCGGTGGCTCTGATCGATACAACGAAATACAATCCCGTGCTGGAGCAGGAAACAGGCGAGCGGGGATTTAAGCCCATCAATGAAGTCCACCACCGATTGATAGAGGAAAGCGTGAAACGCCTCATCAGGAATCACTCTCCGGATGATATCGGAATCATTGTTCCATTCAGGAATAGCGTGTATAAAGTGCGGAATCACCTTTGGGAAAAAGGATATCGGGATATTGAAGTAGGCACGATCCATACTTTTCAGGGAAGAGAAAAATCAGTCATTATCTTCGATACGGTGATGAGCGGGGAATGGCAAAACGGCGGAATGCGGCATTATTCGGTACGCCCTTTTGATGAAAAGAAAAACGGGCTTTCGGTTCCGAGACTTCTTAATGTGGCTTTTTCCCGAAGCAAGGAATTATTGGTGATCATCGCTGACATGCAGCATATTGAAAAAATATATGGGAATAAGTTTCTGGGAAGATTGCTTGGCTCAGTGAAAGAAATTTCGATTTAGCAGATGAAAGATTTGAGATGAAAGACATGAGATTTGAATTTCGAATCACAATTAATAAATAACGATTACACTAACTTTCAGAAAGTTAAAAAAAAGTTGAATAGTAATAGGTATCGCCCTTATATTTGATGCCCTCTCAAAAGGGAAATTTATTGATACAGGCGGGAATAGCTCAGTGGTAGAGCATCACGTTGCCAACGTGAGGGTCGCGAGTTCGAATCTCGTTTCCCGCTCAATTGAAGGACAGTTATAGAATTTATAACTGTCCTTTTTTTTATTTAAAAAAGAGGGTGCAATGTATCAGACGTATATAATTTATAGCCAATCAAAGGATCGTTATTATATTGGGTCCACGGGCGTTGGTGTTGAAACGCGAGTAGAAAGACACAATGAAGGTTGGAGTCGTTCGACAAAGTCTGGGAGACCGTGGGTTATTAAGTATATCAAAAGTTTTGTAACGAAGTCAGAAGCTTTGAAATGGGAGAATCATATCAAGAGACAGAAAAGCCGGGTTTATATAGAAGAATTGATCCACTCAGAAGAAAACGAGCATAAAGAATAGCTCAGTGGTAGAGCATCACCTTGCCAACGTGAGGGTCGTCCCGTAGCCACGGGAAATCTCGTTTCCCGCTCAATTGAAGGACAGTTATAGAATTTATAACTGTCCTTTTTTGTTTTCGGGGAAAATAGACGCTTCAAATCTGAGGTGGATTATTGATAGCTTGAAAAATGCCTAAAAAGTCATCCCTGCGAAGGCAGGGATTTTAGTATTACCAGTAATTCAATCATAGATACGTAAAAAACAAGTAGATTTCGGGCATTCCAGCCTGTGTGAAAACTCAATATTTTTGAATGGGCCCATTAATTTATTAGAAAAAACCTCCGAGGATTTAGAATCTTTGGAGGTTTTGCTAAAGTGAACGGTTTTTCTTAGTAAACTTAGTCCTGCTTTTTTGGTTTGATCAAGAACATCTTCTTTTTGGGATTTAGTTAGTTTTTAATCGAACTTAAGTTTCAAGCTTACTTGACTTTCACCTCGTTCCGGAGCTCCGCTGTGTAAAATCTCCCACAGGCTCTGTCGTTTGCTACATAAAAAACCAACTCCTCTTCAGTTAAATAGAGATCAGATAGAGGTCAAATTTTAAGGAATGTATTTTCCCACCGCTTTGTTACATTTGTGAACTATAAAAATCAACAATCATAATAAAATATCATGCCTACAAAGAAAGCAGAAGCAATTTGGAAAGGAGATCTGAAATCAGGTAACGGGACCATGAAATTAGAGAGCGGTTCCTATGAAGGAAAGTTTAGTTTCGCTACACGTTTTGAAGACAAATCAGGTTCAAATCCGGAAGAGCTGATTGGAGCGGCACATGCAGGCTGTTTCTCGATGGCTTTTTCGAATGAATTGGATAAAGCCGGTTTTACTCCAAATTCTGTAGAAACACATGCCGAAGTTAACATTGACGGTAGTGCCGGTGCTATCACTACCATAAAGTTGATCACAAAAGGCGATGTTCCAAATATTGACAACGATAAATTTCAGGAAATTGCTGAAGCCGCGAAAAAAGGCTGCCCGGTTTCGAAAGCACTTGCCGGTGTTGAAATAAAACTGGAAGCAAGTCTTGGGAATTAATAAAATCTGATAATTAAGGAAAAAGCCCTTCTTATTACGAAGGGCTTTTTTATTTTATAAGAGTTTCAACCAATAAAAAAAGCTTGATTTCAGAATTAAAAATATACTTTATCAGAAGTGTAATTTTGTTATTGTTCCTGGGCGCGGAGACTTTTAATTCTGCTATTTATGCTCAAAATCGCTCGGACAGTACCGAAGTTCGTGAATTACTTGAAGAAGGAGGACGGGCTGCGGATCAGGGTGACTACAAACGGGCTTTTCAACTATTGAACAGAGCAGACAGCCTTTCACAAGTAATTGACTATAATAAAGGTAAGGAAACGGCGGTAAGGCTTAAGGCGGATGCCTTTATCACCCGTGGAGAGCCGGAGCCTGCCATTAATTTATTAACTGAATTGATCAGAAATAACCCTGATAGTGAAGATTTGAGCCACCACTACAATTCCTTAGCACAGGCGCACGCGTTAAGTGGAGATCATGTGATTGCCATTCAGATGTTTGACGAAGCTCAGAAATATCTGGAAAGGTTACCATCGAATATTGCTGAACGGTTATCGATTGGTTTGTTGCAAAATTCAGCGGTGGCATACAGGTCTATGGGGCAAATGAATGCGGCGTTATCAAACTATCTTGAAGCTATTGAGTTTGCAGAGACCCGTCGGGATACGATGATGCTCATTATTTTATATAACAATCTTGGCACGGTGTACACAGATATGGATGATCCCGGTCGGGCAATATATTATCTGGATAGATCTCTTGAAATGGCAGAGAATGAAAATTCAAAATCGGATATTCTGAGAGCCCGGCTAAATCTTGGTAATGCACTGAGTGCTAATGAACAATATGAAGAAGCCTTGAAAAACTATGAAATTGCAGAGGATTTTTTTTTGCAGTTGAGGCCACAAGTTCCTCCAGCAATACTTTTGCATAACCAAGGCAGTACATTAGCTAAAATGGGGCGTTACAAAGAAGGTGAAAGATTGATGCTGAGTCATTAGAACTTACCGAGCAAATGGGGGTTTTGGAAGGTTCATACTACAATTATTATGTACTTGGCACAATGTATATGGATACCGGAAGGTTTCAGGAAGCGGTTCGTTTTTTGAAAAATGCCTCTTCTGCTGCGGAAAGCATTGGAAATTCAGATTACAAGCTGGATGCTAATCAAAAACTTCATCAGGCTTTTGGTTTGTTGGGTGATTATGAGGAAGCTTACCGGGCTTTAAACGACTATAATATGCTATCCGATAGCTTATCTGATTTAGAAAAAGAGAAGGAACTCGCAGAGCTGAAAAGTCAGCTGGAACTCAATCGCCAAAATGAGATCAATAGGTTGCTTGAAGAAAAACAGGTACAACAAGAGCAAACTATACAGTTTCAGGTGATTTTGATTATTTCCGGTGGGGTTATCATCGTATTGGTTGTGGTATTGTTGCTGATCATGAGAAAGAATTCAAAAGAAAAAGAGGAAATGCTTACTAAATTAAAAGAGCAGAAGGAAGAACTCGAGGAGCTAAATGCTTCTAAAGATAAATTATTTGCTATCATCTCTCATGATCTCAGATCTCCACTTACCTCCCTGCAAGGTGTTTTATACATGATCAAGAATAAAATGCTTTCTCATGACGAAATGGAGATGGTAGTTAGGGAGATGGAAGGTTCTATTCAAAAGAACCTAAACGTTATGGAAGATCTGCTTGTTTGGGCAAAAAAGCAGCTTTCAGGAGTGGAAATGGACTTCCAACCCATAGAATTGAAAGAAGTTGTACGTGAAGTGATTGAAGGACAAAAATTTGTTGCCGATAAAAAAGGCGTTCAGTTTATTCAGAAATTAGAGGGAAATAAAAAGGTTTTTGGGGATTTGGGTGCTTTAAAAATGGTAATCAGGAATGTAGTTTCCAATGCCATAAAGTTCACTGACAAAGGAGATACCATTGAGATCTCAGCGTCAAAAAGTGAAAACATGATTCAACTCTGTATCAAAGATTCTGGAATTGGGATACCCCATGAAGTAAAAAAGAAGGTTTTTGATAGTAAAACATGGACGCGCGAGGGAACTCGCAATGAAAAAGGTTCCGGCTTTGGATTAAGCATCAGTAAAGACTTTGTGGAGCGAATGAAAGGTCGAATTTGGTTTGAAAGTGAAGAAGGTGAAGGAACAGCCTTTTTTATTGAATTACCAAAAGCTTAGGTACAGACTTTTTGTGCATAATCTGTCGAAAAGTTGTCGTAGTTATAATTCCCGAAACCCCTAATCATTTCTTATCTTTAGAGTTCATCAACCCTCATTAGTTTGGAGTTATTGATATGAGCGACAAACCTCGCGAATATTGTGGAATCTACGGTATCTATAATCATCCTGATGCTGCAGTGCATACCTATTATGGATTGCATGCCCTTCAGCACCGCGGACAGGAATCAGCAGGAATTGTAACTTCTTATTTTGATGAAGAGAAAGAACGCTTTGCAATGCCGGCATATAAAGATTTTGGTTTGGTGTTGAATGTGTTCAGTAAGTCGAAAGTATTCAATAAGATCCTGAAAGGTAATAACGCCATCGGGCACAACCGATATTCAACTTCAGGTTCTTCCAAGAATCCCGCTAACATTCAGCCCTTCAGAGTGCATTACCGAAATGGAAATTTAGCGATAGGGCATAACGGTAATCTCTCTAATGCCAAACAAATTCGTGAGCGGTTTCGAAAAGAAGGGGTGCTCTTTCAGAGTACTTCTGATACCGAACTCATACTTCATCTGATCTCACACAGTTTGTATGAAGACCAAATGGATCAAATTATGGATGCCCTCCGGCAAATCGAAGGTGCTTACTGTTTGGTGATTCTGACGGATGATAAGTTGATTGCCGTGCGGGACCCTAATGGCTTCCGGCCTTTGGCTCTTGGTAAAGTGAATGGTTCCTTTTGTGTAGCCAGCGAAACTTGTGCTTTTGATATAAATGATGCAGAATATATTCGTGATGTAAAACCTGGGGAAGTAGTGGTAATTGATAAAGAAGCCGCTGAAACCGGAGAGCCTAAATCATTTTTTATACCACCAACCCAGGGGACCGGAACAAGCCAGTGTATTTTTGAATATGTGTATTTTTCACGTCCTGACAGCATGATCTTTGGGGAAATGGTAGACAAGATACGCCGTAACCTGGGTAAGCGACTGGCTAAGGAACATCCTCTTAGTGAGATCATTAAAAATGATACGAGCGGAAAACGACCGGTCGTTATTTCAGTGCCAGATTCCAGTAACACTGCAGCCCTGGGTTATGCTACTGAGAGTCAAAAATTAGGTCATGATTGTCAATATGATATGGGATTAATTCGAAACCATTATGTGGGACGAACATTTATTTCTCCGGGGCAAAAATCACGGGAGCAGAAAGTACGAACTAAGTTTAATCCCGTTCGTGGAGTGCTTGAAGGCCGGCCTGTTATTATTGTGGACGACTCGATCGTTCGGGGAACTACTTCCCGTTACTTGGTTGATATGATCCGGGAGTGTAATCCATCTGAGGTTCACTTTTTGGTCAGTTCTCCACCCATCATCAGTCCCTGTTATTATGGAATGGATTTCCCGAGTCCGGATGAGCTGATCGCCAATAAATTTGATCGTAATATTGAGAAAATGGCGAAAGAGATCGGTGTTGAAAGTTTGCGGTACCTCTCTGCGGATGGGTTGGTTGATGCAGTGAAAGAATCGAATTCTTCCGAGAATGACTACTGCACAGCTTGCTTCACAGGAAATTATCCTGTGCCTGTAAATTTTGGTGTAGAAAAAGAAGCAAACGAGCTTATTTAATGTTTAACGCTCAACCGAAGTTTATAACCAGTGCTACCAAACTTGAAGAATGTCCTCCGGCCGGTTTACCTGAAGTTTGTTTTGCAGGAAGATCGAATGTAGGAAAATCATCGTTAATTAATGCCCTTCTGAATAAGAAAAACATAGCCCGGACATCAAACGTACCGGGCAAGACCCAGCAGATGAATTACTATAAGCTCGGGGAGGCGTGCTTTTTTGTGGATCTGCCGGGATATGGATACGCTAAAGTACCCAAAAAGGAAAGAGAACGGTGGGGCAAAAGCATTCGGGATTATTTAATGGACAGAGAATCATTGCGATTGATTCTGCATGTGGTTGATGTGCGCCACGACCCCAGCCAGCTCGATGAAGCTTTTTTTTATTGGATGGGGATGAATGAAAAACCGTTCGCTGTTGTGCTTTCCAAAGCCGATAAAATTTCCAGAAATAAAGTCAATCAGGCAAAAGCTAAGGTTCGGCGCATCATGAAAGAAATGAATATTGAAGTTCCGATACTGCCGTATTCAGCGAGTTCCCGCGATGGTATTGACGAGATCAAAAAGTTGATCACTGAATTTGTCTGATCTTCCTGCCGGGAAAACAGAGATTCTTAAAATCAATCGAAGTCTCCGGTTTTATATCGGTGAGCAAGCCGCTTTTCATTCACTCTTTTTAAAAAGGTCAATTTGTCTTCGGAAAGGGACGCGACCGTCATCTCACGTTTCCCTAAAGCACCCTGAGCTTTTGCCACAAACCACTCAGCCGCACACATAGCACCACGTGCTTTGGAAGCAGCACAGTAGGTTGCTAAAACAGCTTCAGGCTTGGAAAAAGAGCGGAGTTTTGTAAAAGTATCAAGGTTCCAGAGCTCTTCATTGACTGCAGGCGAGAAGGGATCGTGAAAGATAAAGTCGGCTTGAAGATCCTTAGGATTAAAGTCTTCAAAAGTACCATAAAAGAGGTTCAGCTCTATATCGAGATCATCAATTGGTTTAAAGACATTCATTCCAGTTTCAAGCTTTTTAAAAATTTCTGAAAGAACCTGATTAAGCTCCTGATGTTTGATGTGATCCTTGAAATCAAACTTTTTTGCGGTGTCCCGATCAACAGGAAATGCCTCTATGGAATAGAACTTAACCGGAATGCTGATCTGTTGTTTTTTAAGAATTTCTGCCAAAAGCAGAAAGTTTAATCCGGTACCAAAGCCGATTTCCAAGACCGTAAGGGATGAAGCTTCTTCAAGAAATTTGGTAAGGCCTGAAGTCTGGAAAAACACATAGAGGCTTTCTGTTGCCGCCCCGTTAGGGTTATGGTAAAATTGACTGAATTGATCCGAATAAAGGGTAGAAGAGCCGTCTTTGGTGGAATGTATTGTTAGTGACATGGGGGGTGTTCGACTAAATGAGATCCTTAGCCTAAGGTAACTGAAAACTAAAAGCTACGCACATTGGAAATTTTAGCTTGAGGTTAATCGATGCTTTTCAGGATTATACTTCCATAGTTTGTTTTTGCAGTGAGGCTATTCCCTCCATTGCCAATGTTTCCTGATGCCGCTCCTGACGATCTTGAACCCTGAAAATTAAGATCAGGTCCAATCTCAACGGAACTTCCTGAGAGATCAAAAGCAGCGTTTCCGTTTTTAGGAAACCATATAGTGATACTTCCCGCTCCGGTTGAAGCATTGGAATTTCCAGCTATATCCAATAATCTGAGTTCAATATTCCCGCCTTTGGTAGTTGCCTCAAAGGAGCCGCTAAAATCATAAGCCTGAATATTTCCCCCGAACGTTTTCATTATCAAAGATCCGGTTGAGTTTTCTGCCCGGATATTTCCACCTTTTGAACTTAGCCTGAAGCCGCCTTCTGAATCAGTAATGGCAATATGACCTCCACCGGTTTCAGCCCTGATCTCGCCGGACAGATTAATAAGGGTAATGTGTCCGCCTGATGTCTTATAAAACTGACTTCCATCTATATCTTTCGATGAAATATGGCCGGCATTGGTAGTGCTGTTTACTTCAACCTGATGCGGAATTTGGAGCGTTGCCTGTAACTGAATATTATGTTCACTCTTCCGGTCGCCTCGTGTGCTGATCTCAAAATGCGCCGTTTCAGGGTTGATGTCTGCCACGGTGTTTAACTTTGAAGTAAGATCTTCTTTTGTAGATACTTGTCCGGATGCCTGAATGGTCAATTTTGCTTGCGGATCAGAACTTCCAACGATGTCGATGGAGCCAAAGGGTAATCGTAATTGAGCTTCTTTCAATTCTTTGGAATCAAACTCTTTAACATAGGCAAAAATACCCGGGGAAACGGCGGCCCATCCCCCTGAAGAAACAGACATAGCACGATTGATTGATATCGTTCCCTTTTCAGAATCCAAGACCACATCAACACTTTCCTGTTCAAATTCCTTCATGGCTTCATCGATCTCAGCCTCAACTTCAGCCCTGATTTCAGCAGGTAGAAAATTCGTGAGATTTTTTAAATTACGCAGGTTTTTAAGGCTTTCAAGATTCTCAAAATTTTCCAGGTTTTTTAATTCGATGAGCTTTAGGCGTTCTCCGTCAAAATTCAGTTGAATACTGTCAGGAGGGGCAGGAGCCTGAGGGGGAGACAGATTCTCAGAATTATTTTCAATAAGAAAAATGGAAACTCCCACAAAGATGAAGCCGGCTACAATTATTTCCCAAGATGATGTTTTCATATGTCCTTCATTTTAAGTAACCCATATAGTTAAGTAACCCATATAGCTACGATGTAGTACTCAAAAGGTTACGTCAACTCCCATAATATCCTTATTATCAGGGAAAGTATAATTCATAGTAACAAGCATGTATTCCAAAATTGAAAAACTATCCGAAAAATACCTCCCGGAAGCTATTGAAACCCGGAGATATTTGCACAGGAATCCTGAACTGAGCTTCATGGAATTTGAGACTACGAAGTTTATCAAAGCTGAATTGGATAAACTGGGGATCCCGCACGAAAGTCCGCTCGAAACCGGATGTGTCGGTATTTTGGAAGGAGGGAAAAAATCGGATAAGATGATCGCCCTCCGAGCTGATATTGATGCGCTGCCTATTTTGGAAGAAGGTGATGCAAAATCTGCGTTTATGTCTGAAAATAAAGGCATTGCTCACTGCTGCGGACATGATGCACATACCTCGAATCTTCTTATTGCTGCAAAGATCTTGAAGGAGCTGCAAAGCGAAATTGAAGGCACTGTACTGCTTGTTTTTCAGCCCGGAGAAGAAAAGCTTCCCGGTGGAGGAAAGTTGCTCAGTGAAACAGGTTTTTTGCAGAACAAAGGCGTGAATGCAATCTACGGAATTCACACCTCTCCGATGCATAAGGTTGGAACCATGGCAACTAAGCCAGGAGCTTTGATGGCTTCTACTTCCGAGTTTGAAGTGGAGATCATAGGAAAAGGCGGACACGCAGCCCGGGCCCATGAAGCCATTGATCCGGTAGTTTTAGCCTCACAGTATATCAATGCGGTCCAGACGATAGCAAGTCGAAATGTAGATCCAACTGAACCGGTGGTAGTTACTATTGGGAGGATCGAGGGAGGAACAGCTCATAACATTATACCCGGGAAAATAAAACTGTGGGGAACCGCAAGGACCCTGTCTCCTGAAACGGAAAATTTAGTGATCGACAGGATGGAGGCACTTGCAAAGGGGATTACAGAGTCGGCAGGGGGTAGCTATAAATTTCAGTTTAATCGGGGATATCCGGCGGTTATAAATACCGAAAAGGAAGCGCAAACGGTATTGAATTCAGCCAAAGAATTATTTGGACAAGAATCGGTTGTTGAGATGAGAAGACCAATTATGGCCGGTGAAGATTTCGCTTTCTATCAAAAGCATTTTCCGGGGGCGTTCTTTTTTGTTGGAAGCGGAAGTGAAGAAGCCGATTCACTTTATCCGTGGCATCACCCTAAATACAACGTAGATGATCGGTTTTTTGAAGTTGCGACTCCATTAATGGTAAGCTTAGTTTTTGATCACAAATGATACACGCAGAATATTCTTTTTGGGAATCGGAATTATACAATCAAACATACGATCTGATCATTGTTGGAGCCGGGCTAACCGGACAGTCTATTGCTCACTTCTATAAAAAATCTCATCCGGATAAAAAGGTATTGGTCGTTGACCGTGGTTTTTTTCCAATTGGAGCCAGCACCCGGAATGCAGGCTTTGCTTGCTTTGGGTCGGTGACTGAGCATATGGCTGATATGAAGATCGAGGAGGAGTCAAAGATCATTGAGCGAATTCGCCGCAGATTTAGTGGTTTACAGTTATTGAGAAAAACTCTCGGCGATGAAAATATTGGATATCGTGAACCCGGCGCGTATGAGATCTTTACGGATGAAGAAGTATATACCGATGCTTTGGATCATTTGAACATTTGCAACCGTTGGTTGAATGAAGCTGCCGGAGCTGATCAGGTATATCAGGCTTCGGAACATAATGGGTTTCCTGCCATCAGTATAAAGCACGAGGGGAGTCTTCATCCCGGAAAAATGATGCGTACGTTGTATGATAAAAACCTGAAGCTGGGAGTAGAATTTCGCTGGCAGACCCAGGTAAAAAAAATAGAGGAAGCTGAAGCCACTCTTATTCTTGAAAATGGAGTTGAATTTAAAGCCAAACAGCTGGCCGTTGCTACAAATTCATTTGCATCGAAATTATTGAACGATGTTGAGATAAAGCCCGGCCGCGGATTTGTGTTTGTTACCAAACCGGTAACTGATCTGAAATGGAAAGGCAATTATCACTACGATGCCGGCTACTATTATTTCCGGGGAGTTGGTAATAGCCGGTTACTTCTTGGAGGAGCTCGAAGTTTAGACATTGATGTTGAAACAACAACTGAGTTCGGAATAAATGACAAGATCAAAAATCATCTTATAAACTTTGCAAACGATGTTTTAAAACTTCCTAAGGACTGGAAGATCGAGACTGAATGGTCGGGGATCATGGGATTCACTCCAACAAAAAGCCCCATTTTGAAACGCATTTCTAATAAAACCATTTTGGTAGCCGGACTCAGCGGAATGGGAGTGGCTCTCGGAATGCAACTCGGTAAAGAAGCTTCGGAATTAATGAAAGTTGAGAGTTGATAAAGTGGTGAAGATTTAAAAATGTGTTATGTTTAGCTAACAAGGATGCAGATAATAGGGTTGGTATTTCCCATTGCCAATATCACTCTATCAACTCTCAACTTTCATTTTGCTTTAACCACTAAAATATCATCCCATTCCGTCGTATAACGCTTACTCAAAAAGTTCTGATTCATTTTCCAGGAGGCTTCTCCTTCATTTTTTTGGTGTAAACCTGTAGCAGCAAAAGCAGCGGTGTTTCTCCCGTGTCGGGTATTTATTTGATCTATGCATTCCATTAATGTGTATTGCTGACGGGTATAAAGGTTAGGATCAAACAAATCCATTTGTACTTCGCTGTTGGGAACTAAGCCGGTTAGCATAATGGCCGCTTTTTTGTATTTGGTTTCGGGGAGGTAAATGGATTTCGTAATCTGCTTTCCGGCATGAATGAGTGTTGGGGTATGAGCCGTTGGCACCTTAAAAAAAGTGTAGGCTTCGTATTTATATTTTGATTTGGGGCTTTTGAATTTATCCCCAATCAGCGTGACCTGCATATTGGAAGCGAGAGAATTCTGAGCCCGTAGCTTTTCCGCTACGCGGGAGATAAAGGTGGAAACAGCTTCCTCAATTTCCATGACATCATAGAGGGGTTTACCGAACATGCGAGAGGTAAGAATACCTTTTCGCGATTCCAATGCTTCACTCAATTTCATACACGGCAAGCCATTCAATTCCAGGACCGTTCGTAATCCGGTTACATTCAAATGCTTGCGCACCCATCGTTTATTATCCATTTTCTGCTTCAGATCATAAGCGGTATGTATGTCAAAGCGATTTAAACGGAGGGTAAGATTATGCCCAATCCCCCAAACTTTTTGCAGGCGCATCTTTTTTAAGATCTGATCAGTCCCGGGGTTATTTCGTAAGTTTAGCACCCCGTCGTAAGTGAGATTTCGCTTCGCTGTTTCATTCGCAATTTTTGCGAGGGTCTTGCTTGGGGCTATTCCCACTGAAACCGGCAAACCGGTCCATTGATAAACGGTTTGCTTAATGATTTTGCCATATTCGTCCAGATCAGGATAGGTATGGGTAGATAGTTCTGCAAAGGCTTCATCAATGCTGTACACCTCAACGGCGTGGGTCAGGTTCCGAAGTACCTCCATCACGCGGCGCGACATATCTCCATACAGCGGATAATTTGATGAGCGCACGACCACACCATTTTCTTTAAAAAACTTCCGATACTTAAATTCCGGGGCACCCATAGGAACTCCCAGATCTTTGGCTTCCTCAGACCGTGCGATCACACATCCGTCATTATTGGAAAGAATAACGATGGGTTTTCCTTCTAACTTTGGGTTGAATACCCGCTCACACGAGGCATAAAAATTGTTGCAGTCGATCATCGCATATACGATAGAACTTCGGTTGTTGAATGATTCGGGTTTTATGATCATGACTTGTACCTGTGAATCACATGCGTAACCACGCCCCAGACCAGCCAGTTGGTATCGGGGTGAATGGTGATAGGTTCAATTTTTGGGGCATCCGAAATTAAAAATAGCCGCGACCCTCTCTTAACCAGCTTCCGGATTATGGGTTCTTCTTCGATCGCGGCTATTACAATGGTTCCGTCTTTGGGGTTAATGCTTCGGTCAACTACCAGGATATCCCCGTCATGAATACCCGATGCCTGCATTGCATTACCTTCAGCCCGAACATAAAATGTTGCCGCCGGGTGATGGACAATCAACCCTTCTAAATCCAGCGGTTTTTGGAGATGATCGGCTGCCGGTGACACAAAACCGGTCTCTGCTTTTTGTGAAAGCTTCATCTCATATTTTAGCTTTTTTTCCGACCCGCCCTGATATATTTTAAGTCTCTCCAAAATGCCTCGCTGGTTTTTAAAATTACATGTATAATATATGTGTAGTTAAAGAAAGTATAAACTATTATTTCAAAAATTTAGTTGGGCCGAAGAGATGAATTGGAAGGTAAATTATAATCAGTTCAAAATTTTGTGCTGCTTTGGGTTAGCCTTCTCTTGATATGTACTCAAATAAAAAACTATGGATTGGCTGTACTTGACCGCATTTATTTTTATAGGGCTCGCAGGAATGGAGATTGTTTCATACTGCGTACACCGCTGGCTTTTTCACGGGTCGCTGTGGAAGATCCATGAATCTCACCACAAGCCAAACCATAGTGTATTTGAGCCCAACGATATTTTTTCCCTGATCTTTGCAAGTATCTCGATCTGGCTGATGATTGACGGGGTAGCAACCATGTTCACTTCACCGGCATTTGGCGCAGGGGCGGGTATAGCGGTTTACGGAGTACTGTATTTTATTATTCACGACCTGTTTGCTCATAAACGATTCGTTCCTTTCAGCAGTGATAATAAGATCATGAAACTGATTCGGAGAGCGCATCAGCGGCATCATCAGGATGTGGGGAAAGAAGGGCACGAGCCATACGGATTGTTCTTATTTCCTTATGACGAGTACCCCGATCGGGAACGTAAATTTGATCGGTAAATTTGTCAATTCGAAAATTCTCTTTTACCGGTTCCCTGAAACTTTGCGCTGTAACGAACTATTGGTTAAACCGTTCCCTTAACGCTTCCATTTGCTCAAAATGCCGTCGTTGATGGGCTTCCAATACACCAAAAAAAGCAGTAAGTGACATAGGTACAATCTTTACGACGGGATTCCAGGACCTTATCCGATCCAGATCCAAGCCTTCCAGCTTTGCCCTCTTCAAAAAATGGATCAGGTCATCTTGCAGTTTCAGGAAATCATTTAATAGTTCCTGCTTGCTGATCTGTTCGGCTTCAACCGGTTTAAAGGATGAAACGGTGGGAAGCTTTCTTCGATTTTCAGGACTCACCTGGCCAATAAACCATCTCATAACAAAGTTTGGAGTGAAAGGCTCTTTTCCTTTAGCCAGTTTATCGTCCGGTTTATCCAGCACTTGCTCGATCTGAGGCAGGTATTTGTTTCCGGCTTGTACCAAATGGCTCAAAATTTCTCCCATACCCCATTTATCCTCGCTTGGTTTTCGGCGGAATACTTCTTCAGGCACCGCCTCAGTTAAGTTCGCAGCGGTTTGTTTAGCGTTATCGAAAGCCTCCAAGAAATAATCATACGTGTAAGCCGAATTTTTCATAATGTGGAATATATGATTGGTAAAATTATCCTAAAGAAAGTGAATTAATATTTCATCTGATGCCTGAATACATTTTCTTTTAGTGATTATACAAAACAACCTAAGATCTATGCATAGTATGAAAACCCGCTATTACTTAATTCTTTTAATCGGTCTGATGTTCTCCACCTCGGTTACGGCTCAGGGCGTTTTGAGTTTCGAAGACGTTATGAAATTTGATGATATTGGCTCAATAGAACTTTCTGCGAATGGCAACTGGGTGGCTTACGAAGTATGGCCCGATCGCGGAGACGGAAAAGTAGAAGTAAAAAGCACAAATGGAAGAACTACCTATTCCATCTCCTTAGGTGCTTCTCCTAAGATTACCCCAAATGGGGATTGGGTAGCGGCTTTTCGAAAAGTCCCGCTTGCAGAACAGCTGAAAGAGAGGAATGATAAACCACAACAGGGCTTGTCTTTGTTATCCACGAATAACGGGGATCTTTCTGAATTTGACAGCGTCCGGTCTTTTTCTTTTTCAGAGGACGGTAACTGGCTGGCTGTTCATCACATGCAAAGTAAGGAAGTGGAAGATCTGAAATCCAAGAATAGCAAGCTGGGCACCAAACTCTTGCTGAAGAATCTTTCTTCAGGAGATGTCTATGATTTCCCATTTGTCAGGGAAGTGGCCTTTGACAGCCTTTCCAGTTATCTGGCTTACTCTGTGTTAGATACCTCTGATTCCATGAATGGCTTGTATCTTTTTGACCTGAATTCTAAGGAAACCCGATTAGTTGATGCAGCCGAAAACGGATTCTATACAAATCTAACCTGGGATCACGATCTCCAAAAACTGGCTTTTACCAAAGCTGCCTACGATACTTCTTTTGTTGAAAGCAATGCTTCTCTTCATATCTGGAATGCCAGAAATAACGAGTTGATCACATTGCTGAATGCGGATGATGGAAACGAGGGATTCACGTTGCGATCCAATAACAGGCTAACGTTTAGCAACGATGGAGATCGCTTGTTCTTTGGATTCATGGATGCAGAAATGGCCGACCTCGAATCCAAAAAAGAGGAGGATAAAGAAAATGGAGAGGTCGATATCTATGATATAGAAGATATCACGGATGACCGCGGACTCGATATCTGGCACGGAGATGATCCCCTTATCAAAACACATGAAAAGAATACATGGAATTCCCGGAAGAACCATCTTTATACCGCTGTATATCATCTCGATAGAAATGAATGGGTGCAGCTGGCGGATCATGATATGCCGGATGTGAGCGTTTCTCATAATCCCAAAGTTGTTTTGGGAAGTAACGACCAGCCATATATGCGAGAGCGAACCTGGGACGGAACCTATCGCGATTATTACACGGTAGATCTGAATACCGGGGAGCGAACACAATTTTTGGAGCATTTTGGAGGATGGGTGAATCTGTCGCCGGAAGGAAAATTTGCGGCTTATTATCATGACAAGCATTGGTACCTGATGGATACGGAATCTTTAGAATCCCAAAATATTACCATAGAAATAGATGTGCCATTCTATAATGAAGATCATGATTACCCATCGGATGTGCCGGGATATGGTGTGGCCGGATGGATCGAAAATGATGCTGCTGTAATGATCCATGATAAATACGATATCTGGCGATTTGAAACCTCAACCGGCAACTCAAGGAACATAACCGATGGCGAAGGCCGTGAAACCAAGCGTGTTTTCCGCATTGAAGAAATGAATAAGGATTGGGGAGAAGCCTTTGGCAGTAATGAAGAGCTGTTGCTGACTTCCTACCACGACTTAGACAAAAACTTCGGTTTTTATACCGCAAGCACGAATCGCTCCGGCGTGACCCGGTTACTGGAAGAGGACAAAAAATTCACTTTTGTGAAAAAGGCAGAAGAGGCCAATACGGTGCTCTATAAGCGTGAAGCTTACGATGAATTCCCAAATATCTGGGTGGCTAATAATTGGAAATTCGATCGCACAAGCAAGCTCACGCATATGCACGAAGACCTCAAAGAAAAATGGAATTGGGGAAGTGCAGAACTTATCGACTGGCTGAGTGTAGATGGGAAATTTATTCAGGGTGTGGTCATCAAGCCGGATAATTACGACGCGAATAAAAGGTATCCCATCATGACTTATTACTATCGGTTTTTTACAGATCGCCTGCACGATTTCAATGAGCCGAAGACCAATCACCGTCCGGTTTTTGCCCAGTATGTAAGTGACGAGTACGTAGTATTTCTTCCGGATATTCGCTTTGAAGTTGGCCGGCCGGGATTTGCAGCTACCAAGAGTCTGGTTCCTGGAATTCAGAAACTGGTTGAAATGGGAATTGCGGATGAGGATAAGCTTGGTTTACATGGACATTCATGGAGTGGCTACCAGACCGCATTTATGGTTACTCAAACCGATATTTTTGATGCTGCCGTTTCCGGTGCTCCGGTCAGTAATATGACAAGCGCTTATAGTGGAATTCGCTGGGGATCCGGGATGGCCCGACAATTTCAGTACGAAAAAACACAAAGCCGAATTGGCAAAACATTGATAGAGGCTCCGCTTATGTACATCGAGAATTCTCCGGTCTTTTATGCGGATAAAATCAACACACCGATGCTGATTATGCACGGGGATGATGATGGCGCCGTGCCCTGGGAGCAGAGTATTGAGATGTACCTGGCTATGCGCCGCTACAACAAAAATGTGATTTTCCTGCAGTATCATAATGAGCCGCATCATCCCCAAAAAATAGAAAACCGTCTTGATTATGCTATTCGTATGAAGGAGTATTTTGATTACTACCTGAAGGGCGAAGGCGAACCGGAATGGATTGTTAAAGGAGAAGCGTATAATGGAAATTAGAAATGGTGGATTTTAAATGTTGAATTGGATCAATTTAAAATTCAACATTTAGGATTCATCATTTCCCACCCCATTCTTCCAAGAACCGTTCTACAAATTCTTGCATGAACGCATGTCGTTCTTCGGCGAGTTTGCGGCCGGAAGCAGTGTTCATCCGATCTTTGAGAAGAAACAATTTTTCGTAGAAGTGATTGAGGGTCGGGCCGGCGCTTTTTTTATAGCTATCAAAAGAATCATGGCTTTTCGGCTTGATGTTGGGATTGTGAAGTTCCCGGCCTTTATGTCCGCCGTAAGCAAAGGCCCGGGCTACGCCAATGGCCCCGATGGCATCCAGCCGGTCGGCATCCTGCACTATTTGTCCTTCTTTGGTTTTCATAGGTGTTTCAACCTCAGCTCCCTTGAAAGAAACATCCCGGATGATCTCACAGACATGGTCAATGACTGATTCATCAGTATTTAAATTCGACAGCCATTTTCGGGCAGTAGCCGGGCCAATTTTTTCATCTCCGTCATGAAATTTATGATCGGCAATATCATGCAGAAGGGCAGTAAGTTCTATCACAAAGAGATCGGCTTTTTCTTCTTTTCCAAGCTTGAGCGCTGTATTTCGGACACGATGAATATGCCACCAATCATGCCCACTTCCTTCTCCTTCCAGTTTATTTCGGACATAAGCTTCTGTCTTAGAAAGAATTTCCTTTTCACTCATTCATTCAAAAAATTCATGCAGGTACAAAGCGGGGCAATCACTTCTTCTTTCAGCTTGCCGATACGCGCCAAAGATGCCTCAACCGTTTCCTTTGAAACCTTTCCTTCTTCAAGCAGTTTCTGAATAATGTTGATGGCTCGTTCAGCAATATCCTCTTCATACACCAAATTGTTTCCAAATATCAGGATATCGACTCCGGCATTAAGGGCTTTCTCGATGGCTGTTTCCAACCCATATTCAGCCCGGATGGCATCCATCTGCATATCATCGGAGAAGACCACACCTTCAAATCCAAGTGAGTCTCTGAGTAAGCCGTTTATCGTTTTATCTGATAAGGTGGCCGGCCAGAGGGAATCAATGTTGGCGTTGAAAATATGAGCCGTCATCACCGCGTGAATCTCTTTTTCAGCGAATAGTTCTTTGTATGGAATGAGTTCGGATTGATCCCAGGTATCGGTTACATCGGTAAAGCCCAGGTGACTGTCGGATGTAGAGCTGCCGTGTCCGGGAAAGTGTTTTAAAACGGATAGGATTCCTTCCTTGCTGTATTCATCAATAACATATCCGGCATGTTCGGCTACTGTTTCAGGATCGGATGAAAAGCTGCGTTCCAGTTTGCCGATTACGGGGTTATCGGGATTGATGTTTACATCCAAAACCGGAGCAAAGTTGGTATTGGTACTCACCACCATGAATTCCTGTGCCATTCGCCGGGAGTAATGCCGGGTAGAATCCTCATTATCAAGCTCTCCGAGATACCCGGCAGATACAGATTTTGGGAATCCTTTACTTTCTTTGAGCCGGCTTACCAATCCTCCTTCCTGATCAACGGCTATAATTGGTGAAGTAGGGGCTGCCGCGATCAATCCGTTGGTAAGCTGCATGAGCTGAGAGGGATCTTCAATATTCCGGCTTCGGTTTCCGGTAATCACATCCCGGTCAAAAAGGACCACGCCGGAAATATTTCGTTCAGTGAGGTCTTTATAGATCGTGCTTTCTTCAGAAAGTTCAGTGCCACGGAATCCAACTACGATCATCTGCCCAAGGCGTTGGGAATCTATGATCTCTTCCGGTTCAGGCTTAGCATTATGGCAGCTAATTATTCCGGGTATTAACAGTAAAGCAAGTAAGGTTCGAAGCATCATTCTTGTGAATTTTTGTATTCAGTTAAAAGGGAGTCGAATACGGAAGTGAAATTAAAAGAGGCTCGGATATCGTTATATCGGGCTATGTTTCCAACCGGATCAACTAAAATGTAGAATGGAATTCCCCCGCCTTTATAAGCAGTAAACGTCTTTTCATCAAAGCCGTCGCCACTGTAAAGCTGAACCCAGGGATTATCAAACCGCTTAATGTCTTGCACCCAAACGAGGCTGTCCACTTCGTTGGAAATAGCCACGATCTCGAGTTCATCCCGTGAATAACGGTTATAGATGTCACGCATGTGTGGGAACTCCTCCAGGCAAGGCTGACACCAGCCTGCCCAAAAATCGAGCAGCACAAATTTACCCCGATAATCTTCCATAGTATGAATGTTTCCGTCAATGTCAGGAATGGCAAAAGGAATGGCAGGCTGACCCGGCGAAACCGATTTGATCTCGTTGTAGAAATAGGTAAGAAAATCGGTGTATTCGGTATAGTCGGAGAATTCCTGCAGGTACGATTCATAGCTTGGGCGGGCGATCTCCGGCCCCTGTTCTCCGATGCGTTCTGCGATCAGATACATTTTGGCATGAGCGAGTGCATCCCTGCTTTTCATATGTTCCAGGACCTGAATACGTTTCTCATTGAGCTCATCATATGCGACTCGCTTGATATCATATTCAGAAAGATCCATTCCATAGGCTGTTTTCACGCTATCATAGATCCCAAAGGTTCGGGCATAATAGTGGGCAAAATCACGGATACCGGCGCGTTGTTGTTTAAGTGACTTAAGGGTGAAAAAATTTAGGGAATCGGCTTCCTTAAAAACAGCTTCTCGGGCAGAATCGGCATCGAAAGATTCAAAATTACGATCATTGTATTCGACTGAGCGGATTTTAAACACTAAATGTTCTCCAACAGCTTTCATGTAATATTCACTTAAGGGAGTATCCTGAAGATGAGTTTGAGCAATTTCATACTTCGTCTTGCTGAGTTCAGTAAGTCGGTGAGGCTCTCCAACCTTGATCTTTTCAACCTCCTGTAAAACCTGAGAATCCAATCCGTCAATTTCATTTAGATAATTATTATAACGTTCTCCCCAGTTTTCTGAATAGCCTTCAATTTGAACATTTTTAGGGAAATCAGAGCGCGTGATCTTAATAGTAAGGCTGCTCTGGGGAGTAAGGTAAACCGGATAAAATGTATCACTAATATGTAATGTTTGTACGGCGGGTGTTTCTACAGGCAGAGCAAGGCTAAAACTTCCATCATCAGAAATAGTCAAAGTCTCTGCTTTTACGGGGGCATATTTATAATGAATGGGTTTTTCCTGAAGAATCAGGTCCGTATTTTCTGCATAGTCCAGGTTCCCTTTGATCGTGCTTTGTTGATCGCAAGAGATCAAAAGAAGGCATTTAGCTAAAAGTAAAACAAGTTTGTGGATAAAGGTCATAAAGCCAGTTGATTAGAATCACTTAATATTGGTGTTTCAGCATCAAAAAAATGTAACAATGTTGGGTCAACAACACTCTTTATAATAAGAAAAGAACCAGCTAAAAATAATTTTTAAGAAATTTGAAATAAAAGTGTAACAAATGTTGAAGTATTTACTCTTTACAGAGATAGTATGACTTGGGTAGTATTATCCAAGTATAGAAATAGAACGCCGGCTGATATTATTGTGACGAAAGGGGGCGTTTGTAAGTTAATATTTACAATCAATTAGTAATCATAATCATATAAATAAAAATGATAGAAAATAAAGTAAATAAAGAGCTGGAGAAGAAAATTGATCTGTATGTAAATGGGAAGTTAAATGCAGAACAAACCGATGAGTTATGGGCAGAGTTAATTCAGGACGATTATTATTTAGATTACATGAAAAGTGTAGCAAATCTGAAATCTATAATTGACCAAAAGAAAACTACTCAGCCTTCAACAAAAATCTATTCCCTCCAAAAAGTAGTGCGCTATGCCGCTGCAGCTGCGGTTATTATAATTGCAGGCACGCTTGGTATAATGAATATAAGCACACCGAACAATATTTCAGTAAGCCCGGTTGAACAAATCGGACTTGATGTAGTTCGTGATGCAATCGGAATCTCAGAAACCGTCACTAATGAAGTGATACGGGAAGCAATTCGCCTTGCTGCGGACGGTGATATTGAGGAAGCTACTTCACTTCTGCGGACTGAACTTGAAAATACTGAAGATCCTCAATTGATGGCAGATTTAGCTTTGAGCCTTGGTTCTATTCAGTATAACAATGGGGATTATTCTTCTTCTATTGAAAACTTCAATATTGTGATAGCGCAAGATAACATAGAAATTTTAACGCTTGAAAAAGGATATTGGTTTTTAGGAAATACCTATTTCCAGTTAGACCGTCTTGATGAAGCAAAAGAAGCTTTCCGTAAAGCCTATGAGCTGAACGGTGCATACAGCCGCGTTGCTAAAACATATGTTGATGCACTTTCCAATGTAGCTGCTGAATAATCATTTATATTAACGTAAATTCGATATCAAGACCATCTGCTGAACATGTTGAAGGGTCATTTCGCAGCGAATGCCCGAAATACTATGGTTTGTTAGGAATCGAATGCTGAATGAATGGCTACCAAGCATCCATTTTTATCCTTTTAACTTGCCTTCCGGTCTGATGGCTCCAGGCCCATCTGACCGATTGCCTTATTCGAGCACCCAAGCTTATCCTTAACCTAATCCAACATCCGGGGCCTGTATTATCGATCAGATGGGGTTTCCATCAGATCGAGTTCGTTCTCGAAATCGGAGATCATTCTGAGATAGAAATATATTCTTTAAGCGGCATTTTGATATGCAGAATAACCGGTAAAAATTGCGGTAAATGCAAGGAGTGAAAATAACAGAAATCGATTATTAGATGAGTTTTTAGTAATAGGTGAAGGATTGCCAATTAGCATATAAGCTCCCCAAAAATGTGGATTGGCATTCGAACTTCTAAGTTGATTTAATTTTGCTTTTCTGACGGCTTCACTTTTAGTAGCCCCTTCATTTAAAAAGCTATAGAAATCAGTTGCAAATTCTGATGCGACTTTATCGTTTACAGACCATAAGTTTAAAGCCAGGCTTTTAGCTCCTGCATATCGTAAAGCACGACTAATGCCCATTACCCCGGTGCCCTGCATATAATTCCCGGAACCTGAACTGCACGAATTAAGCATAATAAATTCACTGTTTAGCGGGGTATCAAATAACTCGTAGGCGTATAATGCCTGGTCAGAATCTAAAGTGTCAAGTGGATTTGAACTTTTGAGGTAGATCACTGAAAAAAGCGGATCCTTCTCAGACACTTCACTGTGTGTTGCAACATGCACTAACCGTGATGATCCAACTCTGCTTTTAAAAACTTCCTTAGTGGCTTCATTTTCATTGAACATTTGTTTATCACTAAATGAAGTAAGTGCTGAATTGATATTGTTATTTTCTACCGTGGCATATGGAAGGGAGGGAAGGTCGGTATTTCCGAAACCTTCGAAATTCGAAATGGCAAAACCGCTGAAGTCATATTCAGTAGATTTATTGAAAGATCTTCGGTTATTTTCAAATTCCTGCAGGGAAGTAAAATACCGGAATGAAAAATCTTCAATTAAATACCGGCTGCTTCCAAAGCTAAAAGCCGAGGAAGGTTCTTCTGTAGGTAAAACTTCTAAAGGAATCCGGTATAAGTAATTATCAGGAACTACAGAAACATACTTTATATTTCCGGGGATGCTGCTGCTTAGTTCAAGTTTCTGGTACAACTCATAAAGGTTATTAAGATCAGTCCGGCCGGAAGCAAGCTCATCGGCAATATGGTTGAACCTGTCCTGGGTTTCCTTTGAAAAATCAAAAATACGGATCTTAACATCTTCTTGAGTTAAATAAGACACGTATAGCTTAGAACCAATCTCAGTGAAGTGCAAGAGCAGTTCCTCAGGTTGGATTGAACGTTGAATAGACCAGACCGGCGGTAAAGAACGTTCCCTATTTAAGTTTACTTCTGACAGGATCTGTTCCCGAAGGGCTGATGTACGATCTATCTCAGTTTTTATGGCAAAACGCTCCTCCTGATCTGCATTCAGATATTTTTTTCTGAGTGATTGGAGTTTTTCATTAAGCCTTTTCTCTTCGGTCAATTCCTCCTCAGATAATTTTGCAGCTTTTACCAGCGGGCTGTTATATAATGAAGCATCGTTAATGGTTTTAAGCTGGTCTAAAAGTAAAAGTGCTTTCCCGGGCTGCCTGTCATCAATATACAAACGCACCATAAGTTCAAACGCATCAAGGTATTCATCCTCTACCGACCAATATCCCTGTTGCGAATCCGTGTTGTTTTTAGCGCGATCTACAACCTGTGTAAGTACAGGAGCAAGCTCCTCAATAGCAGCTCTTTTGTTTCCGTTAATGGCGTAATAGTTTGCTTTTACGGTGTAGAATTTGGTAAGAAGCTGAAAGTCGATATTATCCAAGGGATATAGTTTTATCTCTTCAAGATTATCAAAAGCTTTATCGAGCTCTCCTTTTTTAAGATGTATGGCCGTAAGGTTAACCAAGGCATCAACATAGTCAGGAGTGTAAGACTTAGAAAGAGATAAGTTTTTTAGCTTATTAAAAATATCCTCTGCAACTTCGAGCGAATCGATATTAAGGAAAATAGTCCCTTTTTCTACTAAAAGATTTATATATCTGGAATAGTCATTTTCTGGATTTAAAATAGTCTCAGCAGAATTTAAATAGGCAAGAGCCTTGCTATATTCTTTATGAGTTGACCAATAATAAGTACCCAAATATGAATCTATCAATGCCAATTCGGTTGTATCTTTTTCTGACTTAGCTAATTCTTTTGCTTTATCTATATATTCTAAAGCAGTAGCTTCATCTTTTACAGATACATAATAAATAAAAAGATTTCTATAGATACTGAGAAGGTTTCTGTAATTTTCGATTTCTTCTTTTTGATCTAATGCACGAAGTTGAAAAGAGATATATTTATTAGACTGTCCAAGCTTTAAATAATTGACCCCAAGATTGGTGAAAAGCGCATATTGAGCTTCAAAGGTTTCAGTATTGTTATAAAGTTCTTCATAAAGATTTTTTGATTCTTCATATTTTCCTAAAGAAAATAGATAGGCTCCTTGTCTATTTTTTATGCTAAAAATTTGGTTTTGATTGTTTAATAATCTAGCAAGAGGCAAAGAGTATTCTCTCTGTAACTTCAAGGAACGATCATAATTACCAAATACATAAAAGGCGAAATCAATGGTTCCAAGTAATCTAAGTTTATGAATAGAGTTAGGAAGTAAATCTTGTTCAAGAAAATCATTAGAAAATTTCTCTATTGTTGCATCATCCTGCAGAATAAATGCAGTTCTAAGAATATTTGAGAGTATAATGGAATATTCTAAACCACTCATAGCAGGATTTTTTTCAAACTGCTCTATCCAGGTATCAAGAGCACGAGATAAATAATCCTTGCTGTAAAATAAACGTTGATCATTTCCCATCAGCAACTTGAAATGGATCAATGGAAACTGATCAGTAGGCAATATATCTGAGTTTATCTTACTTTTGAGTTCAATTATCTCGATATATTTATTTCGAGTTTGATTATCCCAGTAAGACAGAATATGATTTGTCATATCCACTGATTCAAGGCCTGAGCACTCAATTTCGTTGAAAACATCAGAGTAATCAGAGATATCCTGAACAGACGTTTGAACTAATGCCAAATACTTACAATTAATAGAGGCAATCTCACTAAGTGCCCAAATATTTAATGTTACTTCGTTACCGGATTCAAGTTCACGGATGTATTTTGAAATTTGCTCATTTGTTTGAACACTTATATCCGCAGAATCCGGAAACGCAAGTAATGTGAGTAGTAATAAGAGTATAGTCAAAGCAAGTCATCTCGTTTAGAGTCTCATTGATCAAATATACACTTACCAGACAGGACGTTCAACGATAGGTTCTACGTCATTTCCCCCGGTGAACACGCTGTTGTCCGTGGTGTTGGTTTCGGCGGCGGGCTGCTGGCGGAGCTCCTCAGTCAGTGAGGCATCGGTAACGGAG